>SAMEA3663103__coassemble_472_pt1 | contig 18205 bp, 11 predicted proteins | sample SAMEA3663103__metabat2_high_PE_013 | metagenome-assembled genome bin SAMEA3663103 (sample SAMEA3663103) | pig gut metagenome | biome: pig gut; feature: pig-associated habitat; material: faeces | place: France | collected 2012 | reverse complement strand
CCGTGGTGCTCTCGGGAGGCGGAGCCAAGGGCATGGCCCACATCGGCGTGCTGAAGGTGATGGAGCGCGCGGGCATTCCCATCAGCATCGTCACGGGCACGTCGATGGGCAGCCTCGTGGGCGGACTCTACAGCGTGGGCTGGAACGCCACCCAGCTCGACTCGCTCGTGCGCAAGCAGGACTGGAACTTCCTGCTCTCCGACAAGGAAGACTACTACTCTGAGGACCTCATGGGGCGCAAGCGGCAGGACACCTACTTCCTCTCGAAGACCTTCACCGCGGGACGGAAGGACATCGCCGAGGCCGGCGGGCTCATCATGGGAAAGAATCTCCTGAAGCTCTTCCGGCATCTCACGGCGGGCTACACCGACTCCATCGACTTCGACCGCCTGCCCATACCCTTCTCGTGCGTGGCCACCGACATCGTGGACAACACCGAGTATGACTTCCACAGCGGGGTGCTGGCCGAGGCCATGCGCGCCAGCATGAGCATCCCCTTGGTGTTCAGCCCGGTGAGGAAGGGCAACCGCGTGCTCGTCGACGGCGGACTGCGCAACAACTACCCGGCCGACATCGCGCGCCGGATGGGCGCCGACTACATCATCGGAGTCACGGTGCAGGAGCCGCCAAAGACCGCCGACGACCTGGCCACTGGCACCAGCGTGCTGGGACAGATTGTCGACGTGAACTGCAAGAACAAATACGACGACAACCTGGCCATCACCGACATCGCCATCCGCGTCAACACACAGGGCTACAACGCGGCGAGCTTCAACAACGCGGCCATCGACACCCTCATCAGGCGTGGCGAGGAGGAGGCCATGAGGCACTGGGACGAGCTGATGGCACTGAAGCGAAAGTTGGGGCTGGCCGACGACTACCGCCCCCAATACCTCTCGGCGAGCGGGGAGGCGCGGCAGCCGATGGACTTCAGCAACGACAAGTTGGATCAGCGCCCCATCCGCGATGTCGTGCAGGGCAACGTGGGCATGAGATTCGACAATGAGGAAATGGTGGCCCTGCAGCTCAATGCGCTCTACAAGAGCTCACGCGCACCCATCGACCTGCAGGCAACCGTCAGACTGGGCAAGCGCATCATGGTCGACGCACAGGGGCTGTGGGTTGCCAAGAAGATTGCCCGGCTGGGCATTGACTATACGTTCCGCCACAACGACATCGACATCTACGAACGGGGACACAACGCCTACAACATCACCAACAACCACCACAGGGTGAGCATAGGGCTGTTGGGGGCCAACTTCCACAACGTGTCGTTCGACGTCAGCGCAAGATGGGACTACTACAGGTTCATCAACATGCTCTCTTCGCAGAAAGAGTACCTGGAGCACGGGGCCAAACTCGCCGACGACCACTTCTTCAGCTACCACGCCCTGCTGCACTACAACTCGCAGGACGATGGTGTCTTCCCCACACGCGGCTCCAACTTCAGACTGGGCTACGCCTACTTCACCGACAACTTCGCCCAATACAACCACCATACGGGATTCAGCGAGCTGAGTGGCCTGTGGCTCACCAACATCCCCTTGAGCCACAGCTTCTCGCTCCAGCCGATGGCCTACGGGCGAATGCTCTTCGGCAGCGAAATCCCCTACACGCGGCTCAACAACGTAGGCGGCCCATGGTTTGGCCACTACTTAGAGGAGCAGATGCCCTTTGCCGGCTCCCACAACGTGGAGATTGCAGGCAACCGCATGGCAGCCGCGCAGCTGCAGGGACAATGGCACCTCACCACCAACAACTACATGGCAGCCGCGGCGGCAATCATGTTCGACCACAACGACCTCGACCGCCTGCTGCGCACCAAGCCCCACTATGGCTTCCGCGCCGCGTGGGCCTACCGCACGGTGCTCGGCCCTGTGGGGGCGTCGCTCAACTACAACACACGGCAAAAGGAAGTCAGCCTGTATATCAACTTGGGCTACGAGTTCTAATAGAAAGAATCGCGACCCGCATCTGCGAGCCGCGATTCTTTTATGAATGGATGTTGGCTATATGCCAACTCGGTTGTCCACTGCTATTTCACAGCCACCTTGCCGCCTCCGTGGATATAGAGGCCGGGAGCGGTGGGCTTGCCGTTGAGGCGTATGCCCTGCAGGGTGTACCATGCGCCGTCGCCCTTGGCTGTCGGCTTGGCCAACGCAATGCCGGTGGTTTCGCCGCCAATCCTGACTTTCAAGGTCTTTGGAGCGATGTCCGCTGCCATTTTCGAGACGAAGTAGGCACGGAAGGCGCCAACGCTGCCAGAGGCGTTTTGCTCGAAGGCGTTGCCGTCGCTGTTGAGCAGATAGCCACCACTGACCGTTGAGGATGCCAATTGGCCACGCATGGCATAGGCATCGGTTGTTGCCACAATCCTTACGCCGGGGGCGATGTCGGCGTTCGAGCCGTGGAACACCACCGTCTTTCCCTCGAAGCTGTACTGAATAGAGCCAAATACCTTGCGTCGTTTCTGCATGGGTATTTGGCTCTGTATCGATCATTTCATGTCGGGTCCGCAATAAAAGACGGTGGAGAGCTACCGCTGTCTATTGCCACCCCACCCTTACGGGCGATATTGCACAAAGGCCTCCATGGCCTCGTAGCAGGCCAGTCCCAAATCGTCGTAGAGCTTGGCCGTGCCACGGTTGCGGTCCTCGGCTCGCTGCCAGAAGAGGCGCTCGTCGTTGCCGAGGAAGGGAGCGCTCTCCATCTGCGAGGAGTGCTTGAGGATGGCGTTGCGCTTGGCGCGAAGCTCCTCGGGCGACATGGGCACGCACATCTCGATGTTCTCAATCTCCCATTCGGCCCATGCTCCGCGATACATCCAGATGCGGCAGTCCTTGAGCCACTCGGCGCCAGCCTGCTTCTCCAAGTCAATGGCGGCCAGCACAGCGTCGGTGCACTTGCGGTGGGTGCCATGGGGGTCGGCCAGGTCGCCGGCCACGAATATCTCGTGGGGCTTCACCTTTGTGAGCAGGTCGCGCACAATGTTGACATCCTTCTCCGTCATGGGCAGCTTCTCGATGCGTCCGCTCTCATAGAAGGGCAGGTCGAGGAAGTGGACGTGGTCGAGCGGAATGTGGTTGTAGGTGCATGCCGTGCGGGCCTCGCCGCGACGGATGAGTCCCTTGATGCGCCTCACGTCGAGGGTGTCGATGTCGCCCTCCTTCTTCTCGGCCAGGAATTTCTTGATGTCCTTGTACATCTTCTTGATGGTCTCGTCCTTCTCGCCGATGAAGATCTGGTTGAAGCCATTGACGAAGTGCATGAAGCGGGTCACCTCCTCGTCGTTGACAGCAATGTCGCCGCTGGTCTCGTAGGCCACGTGCAGGTCGTGTCCCTGGTTGACGAGCCGCTGGATGGTGCCTCCCATGGAGATGACATCGTCGTCGGGATGGGGCGAGAACACGATGACACGCTTGGGGAACGGTGTGGCGCGCTCGGGACGATAGGTGTCGTCGGCGTTGGGCTTGCCGCCCGGCCAGCCTGTGATGGTGTGTTGCAGGTCGTTGAATATCTTGATGTTGCACTGGTAGGCGGAGCCATAGAGTGCCAGCAACTCAGAGAGTCCGTTCTCGTTGTAGTCCTTGTTGGTGAGTTTGAGGATGGGCTTGTGGGTGACGCCGCAGAGCCACACCAAGGCAGCGCGCGTCAGCTTGTCGGTCCACTTGCAGTTGGCCACCAGCCAAGGATGGATGATGCGCGTGAGCTTGCCGGCCGCGGCGAGGTCGACCACCACATGGCAGTTGTTGTGGGTCTGCAGATAGCTGGCCGGGAAGGCCTCGCTGACCGAGCCTTCGACCGTTTGCCTGATGATGTCGGCCTTTTCCTCTCCCCAAGCCGTGAGATAAATCTTGCGCGCGGCGAGGATGTTGGCGATGCCGAGCGTGATGCTGCAGGGCGGCACGGCCTCCTGGCCGCCGAAGCTCATTGTCATCTCCTCGCGCGAGGTTGCGTCGATGAGGATGAGTCGGCTGCGTGTGTTGATGCCAGAGCCCGGCTCGTTGGTGGCGATGTTGCCTATACGCCCAATGCCGAGCAGCATGATGTCGATGCCGCCGAACGACTGGATGCGCTCCTCATAGAGGCGGCAGAGCTGCTGCACCTCGTCCTGGGCGATGCTACCGTCGGGCGAGAAGACATTCTGCTCGGGAATGTCCACCTTGCTGAGGAAGCGCTCGCGAAGCTGGTGAATGGAGCTGATGGCGCTGTCGGCCTTCAAGGGGAAATATTCGTAGGCGTTGAACACCACCACATTGCGGAAGCTTACCTTCTGCTCGCGGTGGATGCGTATCAGCTCGTCGTAGACCGGCGTGAGGCTCTGGCCGGTGCCAAGGCCCAGGACGCAGTATTTGCCAAGCTGCTGCTTGTCCTTGATTTCTTTGACGATGGCGTTGGCAATGGCGGCCGCGCCCTCGTCAACCTTTGGGAAGATGTCGGTGAGGATCTTCTCGTTGCGTGTAATCTCCGAGCGGTCGACGGCCGTCTTCGGATTGTAGAACTCCTCAGGTACTTGATTGAGGACGATTTGTGAGCTTAAGTTTAAATTCATGTTAGTCTGTTGTTTACTTTTCCGTAGAAAAAAATGTCCTGTCCCCTGCGAGTCCCATGGCGACGGTTATTGTCCCTCCGCCGGGGCTAAGTTTTTTGGGGCAGCCCCCGCCCGCACACGGAGAGTACGGGGAGGGGAAGCCAATGGCTTATAAGTTGTCTTTCTCGATGTCCTTGAAGTAGCGGTAGGTGCCCACCTTCAACTCATCGGCGGCAGCCTCGTCGGCCACGATGACGGCGTGGGGGTGCTGTTGCAGGGCACTGATGGTCCAGGCTTGGGTGACGGGTCCCTCCACGGCGGCCTGCAGCGCGCGCGCCTTGTTGTGGCCATTCACGAGAATCATCACCTCGCGGGCGTCCATCACAGTGCCCACTCCCACGGTGAGGGCGTGCTTGGGCACTTTGTCGACGTCATTGTCGAAGAAGCGCGAGTTGGCGATGATGGTGTCGGTGGTGAGCGTCTTCACGCGGGTGCGGCTCGTAAGGCTTGAGAACGGCTCGTTGAAGGCAATGTGGCCGTCGGGGCCGATTCCGCCGATGAAGAGGTCGATGCCTCCAGCCTCCTTGATCTTGCGCTCATAGTTGGCGCATTCCTCGTCGAGGTCCTTGGCGTTGCCGTTGAGGATGTGGACGTTCTCCTTGGGGCAGTCCACATGGTCGAAGAGGTTGCGCGCCATGAAGGAATGGTAGCTCTCGGGGTGGGACTCGGGCAGGCCCACATATTCGTCCATGTTGAACGTGACGACATTCCTGAACGACAGGCGGCCTTCCTGGCAAGCCTTGGCCAGGCGGGCATACATGCCCTCCGGGGAGGATCCTGTGGGGAGACCGAGAACGAAGGGATGGTCCTTTGTGGGTTGAAAGGCGTTGATGCGCTGGATGACGTAATTGGCTGCCCATTCTGACATCAGGGCATAGTTGTTTTCAATAATCAGTCTCATGTATAACTGTTTTTTGTTTGTAGATGTTCCTTTATATATTAAGGTGGGAAGGGAAAGCGCCATGGGGGCGCACCCTTCCCATCCCTTTATTTTTTCTGGGTGTTGTTCCAGAGCCTCTTGTTGTAGGCCACCTTGTAGGCGTCGTAGATGCGGCGCAGGCTCTTGGCGCGCTCGCGGAAGCTGCCGAAGTCCTTCTTGGCGGGCTGCATCCACTGCACCTCGGCCAGAGCGCCCATGCGCGGCAGCACCTGGTACTGGGCCAGCGAGGTGTAGCCGATATACTCTGTCCAGAGATTGGCCTGCACGCCGATGATGTGGCTCTTGGCGGCGGCCGGAAGCGAGTCGGGGCAAGGCTCGAAGCTGTAGGTCTTCTCTATGGGCAGGTTGCCGCCGATGAGCAGCGGCTCGCCCCATTTGTCCTCGCCCTCGGCTGTCTGATAATAGTCGAAATAGTTGTAGTCGGTGGGCGACATGATGACGTCGTGGCCCCGCTTGGCGGCCTCGCTGCCGGGAGCCACTCCGCGCCAGCTCATGATGATGGTGCTGTCGCTGAGGTTCTTCGACTGCAGCACCTCGTCCCATCCGATGATGCGGTGACCATGCTTCGCCGCAAACTTCTCCATCCTGGCTGTGAAATAGTTCTGCAGGTGCTTGATGTCCACGCCCTCACGCTTGGCCAGGGCCTGGCACTTGGGGCATTTCTCCCAACTGGCAGTAGGGGTCTCGTCGCCGCCGATGTGGATTTCCTTGGCGGGGAAGATGTCCATGATCTCCTTCAGCACGTCTTGGCAGAACTGATAGGTCTTCTCATTGCCAAGGCACAACACCTGGTCGCTCACGCCCCACATGCCCCACACCTTGTAGGGGCCGCCCGTGCAGCCCATGTCGGGATAGGCAGCCAAGGCGCCGAGCATGTGGCCGGGCATGTCGATCTCGGGGATTACGGTGATGTATCGCTCCGCGGCGTAGCGCACGATCTCACGCGCCTCGTCCTGTGTGTAGTAGCCTCCGTAGGGAATACTGTCATAGATTCCCGAGTTGCGCCCCAGCACGGTCATGTCGCGCTTGGAGCCCACTTGGGCCAGACGGGGGTATTTCTTGATTTCGATGCGCCAGCCCTGGTCGTCGGTGATGTGCCAGTGGAAGGTGTTCATATTATGGAGGGCCATCAAGTCGATATACTGCTTCACGAAGCTCAGGGGGAAATAGTGGCGCGCGCAGTCGAGCATCATGCCGCGATAGCCGAACCGGGGCGCGTCGCTGATGCTGACGGCGGGCAGCTCTATCTGGGCCACGTTGGGGCGCAGGCTCTTGCGCAGGGTCTGGATGGCGTAGAACACACCAGCGGGAGTCTGGCCGCTGAGGGTGACACGCTTGTTGCTGACCGTGATGCCGTAGCCCTCCTTCTGCCGGATTTTCTTGTCAAGTGCGAGCTGGATGTCTCCCTTACGGTCGACGATATTGAGCTTGATGCCCGTGTATTCCCTCACATAGTCGCGCAAGAACTCAGCGTCACGCCTCAGGGCGGCGTCGTTGCTTGAGCAGGATATGGTGATGCCATCCTTCAATAGGAAAGGCTGTCCCTTTTGTTGTTTGATGGTTTGGGGAAGAGGCACCACTTCATAGTCGGCCTGAGGAACCTGCGCTTGCAGGCTCAAGCTCATCAGCGCCACACACGTGGCAAGAATAAGTCGAATTCTCATATCAATTAAAGGTTGGTTTTTGTTTTCACCTGCAAAATTAATGGAAAACTGCGAGAAAAAAGATTCCAAATTGCTAAATTATATCACCAATTTGTGAAAATCCCCTTTTGCGGTTCTCCTTGGCGGCATCGCTTGCCCTTGTCGTCCATCACGCGTCGCCCCACCGTCAGTCGTGCGTCGCCCCACCGTCAGTCGTGCGTCGCCGCGTCGTTCTCGTGCGTCAGACTACAGCCTGACGTTCTCTTCTCCCCCCACAAGGAAGGCATCCTCTCCCCCGCCCCGCCCATCGGGCAAACAAAAAAAAGGAGGCGGGCCGATGCTTGGGCCTGTCTCCTTTAGTTGCTGCGGCTGCGGTGGCTGCTACTCCACCGTCCAAATGTCGTTGGTCTCCAACAGCTCCATGAAGTTGTGGTAGGGCTTCTGGGCCTTCACCTCCTCTATCTGGTCGTTCACGGCCTGGTCGTAGGTGGGGGCCTCCACGTCGCGGATGATGCCAAAGGCCACGGGGAACCCATGTTCATTGTCCATCATGGCGAGCTTCAGCTGGAGCGTGTTGTCCTGGCAGTGGGCGTCGTGCACCAGCACGTCGTCGAGGGTGTAGCCGTCCTTGCCTATCTCCACCACCTTCAGTCCAAAGCCCTCCTGTACGAGTCCATACTCATTGTTGGCCCCAAAGGTGAGCTTCTTCCCATGCTCCACATAGATGGCGTTCTTGGCGCGGCCTTCCTTGGTGTAGATGTTGTCCCAGGCGCCGTTGTTGAAAATCATGCAGTTTTGCAGGATCTCGCATACAGCAGTGCCCTTATGGTAATAGGCGGCCTTGAGGATCTTGATGGTCTCCGGGCTGTCGTTGGCCGCCGCACGGGCGAAGAAGCGCCCACGCGCGCCGAAGCAGAGCTCGGCCGGGCGGAAGGGATCCTCCACAGTGCCGTAGGGACTCGACTTGGAGACGAAGCCACGCGGCGACGTGGGCGAGTACTGGCCCTTGGTGAGTCCGTAGATGCGGTTGTTGAGCAGGATGATGTTGATGTCCACGTTGCGCCGGTTGGCATGGATGAAGTGGTTGCCGCCGATGGCCAGTCCGTCGCCGTCGCCCGAGATTTGCCAGATGGTAAGGTTGGGGTTCACCACCTTGGCTCCCGTGCAAACAGCGGCGGCGCGTCCGTGGATGGTCTGCATGGCGTAGGTGCTGACATAGTAGGGCAGACGGCTTGAGCAGCCGATGCCAGAGATGACGGCCGTCTGGTAGGGCGGCACGCCTATTTCGGCCATGGCTTTCTGGAAACTGTTCAGAAAGAAGTGATCGCCGCAGCCCGGGCACCAGCGCGGCTGGCCTTTCTTGAAATCTTGTGCTGTTAGTTCCATGATTATAACACTTTAGAAATAAACGTACTGCCATTGTCCACGTCGGCCTTGCCGTCGATGAGGGCGCAGAACTGCTTCACCAAGTCCTGCACGTTGAATGGCTGTCCCATAACTTTATTGTACTGATAAGGCACGAAGCCGTTGATGCGGCCACGCAGCAGGGCCACCAACTGGCCGAGGTTCTGCTCCGCCACCACGCACTTCTTGTAGCGCAGCAGCACGTCGGCGGTGTTCTTCGGCAGGGGGTTGACATATCTGAACTGGGCGAGGGCCACCTTGTAGCCTCTTCGCCTCATTTCGGTCATGGCTGTGTGGAGGTGGCCGTAGGTGGATCCGAAGCCAACGATGAGCAGGTCGGCGTCTTGCTCGTCGCCCTCCACCTCAAGGTCGGGCACGGGAATGTTGGCCACCTTGTTGTAGCGCAAGTGGTCCATCTTGTCGTGGTTCTCGGGTTCGGTGGATATGGCTCCCGTCTCGCCGTCCTTCTCCAGTCCGCCGAGGATGTGGCAGTAGCCCTCCGTGCCGGGTATGGCCCAGTAGCGGGCGCCGGTCTTCGGGTCGCGGGCGTAGGGCGTGTAGCTGTAGCGCTGCTTCTCGGTGGCGTAGTGGGGATGGATGTCGGGCAGCTCGTCGATGTCGGGAAGCTTCCATGCCGACGAGCCGTTGGCGATGAAGGCGTCGGTCATCAGCGTCACCGGAGTGAGATGCTCCAAGGCGTACTTGGCGGCCATGTAGGCGGCCATGAAGCAGTCGGTGGGGCTGGTGGCGGCGATCACCGGCATGGGGCTCTCGCCGTTGCGTCCGTAGATGACCTGCAGCAAGTCGGTCTGCTCGCTCTTGGTGGGCAGTCCGGTGGAGGGGCCGCCGCGCTGCACGTCGATGACCACCAACGGCAGCTCATCGATCACGGCAAGGTTGATGGCCTCGCTCTTCAGGCAGATGCCGGGGCCGGAGGTGGAGGTCACGGCGAGCGCGCCGGCAAAGGCGGCTCCCACGGCTCCCGAGCAGGCCGAAATCTCATCCTCGGCCTGCACAGTGATGATGCCGAGCGACTTGTGCTTGGCCAGCTCGTGGAGAATGTCGGTGGCGGGGGTGATGGGGTAAGAGCCCAGATAGAGCTTCAGCCCGGCCTTCTCGGCGGCGGCTATCAGGCCGTAGGCCGTGGCCTTGTTGCCGGTGATGTCCATATAGCGGCCGGGGCGCTTGTCCCTGGTCTCTATGCGGTAGGTGTTGGGCACGCTGCTGTGGGTGTTGGCTCCGTAGTCGTAGCCAGCCTGCACCACCTTCATGTTCCAGTCGGCCACGCCGGGCTTCTTGCGGAACTTCTCCTGCAGCATGTTGTTGACCAGGTCCAACTGGCGGTCGAAGAGCCAGCACACGAGTCCCAAGGCGAACATGTTGCGGCTCTTCAGCACCATCTTGGGGTTCATGTCGGGAGCCTCCTTGGCGGCGAGCTCCTTCACCATCTTCGTGATGGGGCAGGCCACAACGCGGTCGCTGTCGATTCCCAACTCGCCCAGATAGTCGTCGGTGTTGAATTTGGCCTTCTTCAAGTCGGTGGGGCCGAAGGAGTTGGTGTCGATGATGATGGAGGCCTGGGGCTTGGCGTGTTTGATTTGCGTTTTGAGCGCGGCGGCGTTCATGGCCACAAGCACGTCGCACTTGTCGCCCGGGGTGTAGACTTTGCCGGCACCGATATGCACCTGGTAGCCGCTAACACCCGTGAGCGACCCTTGCGGGGCACGGATGTCGGCGGGGTAGTCGGTGAATGTGGAGATACCGTTGCCTACAGTGGCGGAGATTGTCGAGAAGATGTTTCCCGCAAGCTGCATTCCGTCGCCGGAGTCGCCCGAGAAGCGGACGACCACTTGGTCTAATTCTTTGATGTCAAGACCTTCTTTCTGCATAGCATTATTGTTAGGTTGATGTTTTTGGTTTTCTTTTCCATGCCTGAGGGGGGGAGGCTGGCCTCCCCGTGGCAGATGACAGATGCAAAAGTAATCCCTTTTTTCTTCTTAACCAAATAATAAGCCGCAAAAAACATCAAAATGTTACCCCCGATTGGTTTTCCTCTTGTTTTCCACCTGCAACCAACTGAAAATGAAGCGAAAGAAGACCTCCCGACCACCATCTTGTCAGCCGCAACTCAAGACAGGGCACCGCTGCCGACATGATTCATGGACATTGACAATAAGAATATCGGCAATCGTCCCGCCGTAGGGTCACAAAGGCCGTGCGTCCGTGTGCCGCTCCCCTACCCGTTGGAGAGAAGCAAGGACGCGATTGGGTGTCCTCTTCCATTCATAGGGAGGGGTTAGGGATTGAGCCTTTATGGCGCCCTGCGGCGGATATGGCCCTGGCGGTCTTTACGCGACAAACATTGAGGGCAAGCAACAACGCATTATATGAGCCTTTTCTGCAATATTTCAATCACCCGCTCGTTATCATCTTTAAAAACAACCAATAAAGCACTGCTACAGATTCTTAGCATTCATCAGTATGAGACAAATCATTACCCACTTCACGGACGACGACCTCTACAAGTTCACCATGTGCTGTGCCGTCATCGACAACTTCCCAAGAGCGCAGGTGAAATACAGCTTCAAGGACCGCGACGACACCCAGTATCCCGAGGGCTTTGACCAGTTGGTGATGGAACAGGTGAGATACCTTGAGAACGTGGTCATCACCGACGAGGAGATTGCCTTCATGCGCCGCAAGTGCAACTACATACCCGAGTGGTTCTATCCCTACTTGAAGGGCTTCCGCTACAGTGCCTCGTGGGTGAGGGTCAGCCTCGACGCAAACCACCACCTGCACATCGACTTCGAGGGGGCATGGAGCGAGACCATCCTGCTTGAGGTGAAGGTGCTCGCCATCGTCTCAGAGCTCTACTATATGGTGACAGGCCAGGACAAGGTGGACTACGACGCCTACTACCGCAAGTCTTACCACAAGGCGGAGCGGCTCTTGGAAGCGGGCTGCATCTACACCGACTTCGGCACGCGGCGCCGGCTATCGCTCGAGGCTGAGGACGTGATGGTGCGCGCCATGAAGGACTGCTACCAGTCGAAGCCGTGGAAAGGCAGGTTTGTCGGCACAAGCAACGTGTGGCTCGCCATGAAGCACGACCTCACTCCCGTGGGCACCATGGCCCATGAGTTCGTGTGCGCCATCGGTGGAATGTACGGCCCGCAGATGGCCAACCACCTGGCCATGGAGGCCTGGCGCAACACCTTCCGCGGCGCGCTCGGCACCTACCTCTACGACTCCTTCGGATGGGACATCTTCTCGCTCAACTTCAGCGAGGACTTCGCCAACCTCTTCAAGGGACTGCGCGTCGACAGCGGCGACAACCGCAAGGAGCTGCAGCGCATCGTGGAGAAATACAGGTCGCTCGGCGTGAACCCGAAGACCAAGCAGGTGATATTCTCCAACGCCCTCAACACCGACGAGGCCATCGAGGTGAAGCAGTTCGCCGAGAAGTACGTGCAGCCATCGTTCGGCATCGGCACCCATTTCACCAACGACTTCAAGGGAGTGAAGCCCATGAACATCGTCATCAAGCTCGTCGCAGCGAAAATCACGGAAGCCTGGCCCTACTACAACGAGACCTGCAAGTTGAGCGAGGACGAGGAGAAGCACATCGGCAACCCCGACGTGATCAAGCGCTTCCAGGATGCCCTGCACTGGAAAGAAAGGGAAATGTAGACCCCTCACGCAACCAACAGCCTCGCCTCACGCTTGGCGGAAAAGGCGCGCACAGCATCACAGCCCCTACTGACGGAACATTCCCTACGTCAGTAGGGGCTGTCGCTTCGAGAAATCCGCTGCCCCGGAATGTCCACTGCCCCGGGAGGTCTGCTGCCCTCAGCGGACATCTAACCGAAACCACGGGAGGCCCGCTGCCCCCAGCGGACTTCTCATCGCGACAGCCTCGACGAGTCGGCCTCCCTCTACCCCCGGGCTGGCGCAGCGCAGCCCGGGGGGGGCATCGGTGATGGGACTGTCCCCAGTGCCGAAGAAGAAGCACGCAGTGCGCAGCCGCCTGCTATGGTTGTCTTGTTGTTGACAACCACAAATGAACCCATCGAAAAAGGGGGCGCGCCCGAAACAAGCCAGGCACGCCCCGAAACATTAACAGTTGAAACAGCGCTATGTTAGCGTAAGTTCTTTGGTTCTCGTCAACTTTCTTTTCTTCCCTTTCATGATTCATGGACATCAAACTCCGCTTTGTTTGGGCACAGAACCACCATGAATCAGTCACAAATCATTTACAGTAGATTCGTGCCCAATTCCTATGAAAGGCAATATCCATCAACCCTACAGGCCAACTCGCCCCCGCGATGCGTCACTCGTAGCGGATGGCCTCGATGGGGTCGAGGCGCGCCGCCTTCTTGGCGGGATACCAGCCGAAGAACACACCCGTGAATGTGCAGACGGCAAAGCTCATGATGATGGTCCAGAACTCAATGTAGATGGGCCAATGGGCAAGCGCCTTCACGGCGTAGCTGGAGCCTACGCCAAGGCACACGCCGATGAGTCCGCCCGTGACGCTCAGCATGACGGCCTCGATAAGGAACTGGTTGAGGATGTCGATGCCACGCGCGCCGACACTCATGCGGAGGCCAATCTCGCGCGTGCGCTCCGTCACGGAGACGTACATGATGTTCATGATTCCAATGCCGCCCACGATGAGCGAGATGCCGGCCACGCAGCCCAAGAGGATGGTGAGCATGTTGGTGGTGGAGTTCATCATCGACGAGAGCTCCTCCTGCGAGCGGATGTTGAAGTCATCGTCGTCGGCCTCCGTGGTGTCGGTGGCGTCCTTGAGCTTGTGGTTGCGGCGCAGGATGGTCGTGATTTGGTCGGTGGCCTTGTCTGTCACGCCCTCAGTGATTGCCGAGCATACGATTCCGCCCAGATAGGTCTGGGCCAGGATGCGCTTCATCACCGTCGTGTAGGGAGCCAGCACCAGGTCGTCCTGGTCCATGCCCATGGAGTTGTAGCCCTTCTTCTTCAGCACGCCCACCACGCGGAAGGGAATGGAGTTGAAGCGCACCACCTTGCCCACGGGGTCGGTGCCGTCGGGGAAGAGATAGTCCACCACCGTGCGGCCGAGGATGCACACCTTGGCGCTCGACTTGATGTCCTGGTCGGTGAACATCTCGCCGTCGTCGACACTGAGCTGGCGTATGTCGAGATAGTCGCGGTTGACGCCATAGATGGTCGACTGCGTGTTGTTGTTGCCGCTGATCCACTGGCCGGAGCTGTTCACGGTGGGCGAGATGGCCTTGATGTAGTTGCATTCGTCCTTGATGCTCTGGTAGTCGGTGAGCTTCAGCGTCTCCATGGCCGAGGGGTCCTGCCTCACACCGCCACGCATGTCGGCGCCGGGGGAGATCATAATCATGTTGGAGCCCATTTCGGCGATGTTGGCCTGTATGCTGCGCTTGCTTCCCTGTCCGATGGCCAGCATGGTGATGACCGAGGCCACACCGATGATGATGCCCAATGCGGTGAGGAAGGAGCGCATCTTGTTGGCGAAGATGGCGCGAAGGGCTATTTTGAAAAGATTTGTATAGTTCATGTCACTAACTTTGAGTCTGGAAGTCTCCCACCTTTTTTGGGGGAGGCGCTATTCGTCGGAGTTGGCCGGCAGGGCGGCGAGTCCCTCGGCGGCGCTGAGGATGTTGTGGTTGCGCTCGTCGCTGATGATGCGGCCGTCGCGCAGCTGGATGTCGCGGCTGCTGTAGTGGGCGATGTCGGGGTTGTGGGTCACGAAGATGATGGTGCGCCCCTCGGCATGGAGCTTCTGGAAGAGCACGAGGATCTCAAAGGAGGTTCTCGTGTCGAGGTTGCCCGTGGCCTCGTCGGCGAGTATCACGGCGGGGTTGTTGACCAAGGCGCGGGCTATGGCCACGCGCTGCATCTGTCCGCCCGACATCTGGTTGCTCTTGTGGTAGAGGCGGTCGCCCAAGCCCACGGCCTTGAGCGCCTCCACGGCACGCTCGCGGCGCTCCTTGGCCGTCACGTCGGGATTGTACATCAGCGGCAGCTCCACATTCTCCACGCTGGTGGTCTTGGGCAGCAGGTTGTAGTTCTGGAAGATGAATCCTATCTTCCTGTTGCGCAGCACGGCCCGCTGGCTCTTCGTCATCGAGCGCACCGACACGCCGTCGAGGAAGTATTCGCCGCTGGTGGGCGTGTCGAGGCATCCCAACTGGTTGAGCAACGTCGACTTGCCCGAGCCCGACTTGCCCATGATGGTGACAAACTCGCCCTCGTAGATTTTGAACGAGACTCCGCGCAGGGCGTGTACGGTCTCATCGCCCACCAGGAAGTCGCGCTTCACGTCGCGGAGCTCAATGACCACCTTCTTGCCTTCTTCAGCGGCTTGGTTGTTGTTCCCGTTCATAGTCGTTCATTTCTTTTTGTTGTTCTTGCGCGGGCCTGGTGCGAAGGGGCTGCTCTCCGACGAGTTGGAGCCGTCGACCGCGGCGTCGTCGGTCTTCACGTCCACGCCGGTGATGACCTTCTGCCCCTGCTTGACGCCGCTCACAATCTGCGTGTGGGTGCCGTCGCTCATGCCGATGTTCACCTGGTGGGCCACGATGTTGTTGCCCTCAATGGTCCACACCTTGTTCTTGGCGTTGCCGATGTCCTTGATCTTCATCTTGCCCACGGTCTCCTTGGCGGGAGTGAAGCGCAGGGCCTTGGTGGGCACGCTCAGCACGCCCGACTTCTGCTGCGTGTAGATGGTGACGTTGGCGGTCATGCCGGGCTTGAGCTTCAGGTCGGCGTTGGAGGTGGAGATGACCACCTTGTAGGTCACCACGTTGTTGCTCGTGCTGCCGCCAAGCCGCACCTGCTGCACGGTGCCCTGGAACGTGTCGTCGGGATAGGCGTCGACGGTGAAGGTGGCGCTCTCGCCGGGCCTCACGTCGCCGATGTCGGCCTCGTCCACGTCGGCCAGCACCTGCATCTTCTTCAGGTCGCGGGCCACGCCGAAGAGCTCAGGCGTGCTGAAGCTGGCGGCCACGGTCTGTCCCTCGGCCACATACTTGTTGATGATGGTGCCGTCGATGGGCGACACGATGGTGGCGTAGCCCAAGTTGGTCTGGGCCGTCCTCACGCTCTCCTGCGCGGCCACCACGCTCTCCTTCATCATCGCCACCTGCTCCTCGGCCTGCCGGTAGCTCAGACGCGCGCTCTCAAAGTCGTTGGCGCTGATGAGTCCCCTCTGGTAGAGGGCCTTGTAGCGGTTGTAGTTGGCGCGCTGGTAGCCCAGGGCCGCATTGGCGCTCTGCAGGTTGGCCTGCGCGCTCTGCAGGTTGGCCTTGGCCGAGTTGAGCGTGCTGGTGAGGTTCTTCGTGTCGAGCACGGCCAGCACCTGGCCTTTCTTCACGGTGCTGTTGAAGTCCACATAGATTTTGTCGATGATGCCCGACACCTGCGTGCCCACCGCCACCGTGTCGACGGGCTCCACTGAGCCTGTGGCCGTGATGCTGTTCTGAATGTTGGCCGGCGCCACCTCCTCGGTGACGAAGCTCACCTGTTCGTCCTTCTTGTTGCCGGAGAGGAGCCATGCCGCGACGGCAATGGCGAAGCAACCGCCAACGAGAATCCAGATTGTACTGATTTTCTTGGGGTTCATAATCTATTGCTGTTAATATTTCCTTGGATTTCATTCTTCGTCGTTCGCCCTTCCGGGGGCAGCCTCCGCGCGGCCGCCGGATTGCAGGCAAGCCCAGAACAACTACAGCCCCCCGCACACACAGCGGGCATGGCCAAGAGGCTCATTTCAGCGTCCCGTCCTGATAGAACTTGAGCATGTCGATGTTGAGGATGGCCAGGTACTTGGCCTGCAGCTCGTTCTGCTGGGCCTGCAGCAGGGTTGTCTTGCCGTTCATCAGCTCTATCACGTTCTTCAGGTTCTGGCGGAACTGCTCGCTCAGCAACTCGTAGCTGGCCTGCGCGCTCTCCGTCGACACGCGCGCGCTCTTGAACTGCGCCTGGTTGTTGGTGGCCTGCAGCCAATAGTTCTCTATGGTGGAATGGAGCGTGGTCTGCTTGTCGAGCAGGTCGAGCTGATAGGTCTGCTTCTGCAGCAGGGCCTTGTTCACCGCGGTCTTCGTGCGCCGCTGGTCGAAGAGGGGGATGCTCAGCGTGAGTCCGCCCCCCAAGGCGAAGTTGTTCTTCAGCTGCGTGCCCCAGGCGTTGTCGCTCATCGACGTGGTGTTGGTGCTCACCCCCGCGCTCATGGTCAGCGAGGGCAGCTTTCCGGCCTTGGCGATCTTCAGCTGCAGGTCGCTCGACTGTAGGCCGAGCATGGCGTTCTTGATTTCGGGGCGGCTGGAGAGGGCGGCGTTGTAGACGTTGGCCACCGATGGGATGTCGGCCAGCGCCATGGCGTCGGTGGTCTCGGGAGCCACCACGTCGAACTCCTCGTCGTCGATGATCTGGAGCAGCTGCTTCAGCTGCCGCTTGTATTCGCGCAGGTTGCTCTCGGCCTGCACCACGTTGTATTCGTCCTGGGCGCGCTGGGCCGTGAGCTGTGCCACGTCGGCCTTGCTCATGCTCCCCACCTTGAGGAACTCCTTGCCGCGCTCCTCGTTCTTCCTCGACACCTCAAGCGTCTGCCGGTTCACCTCTATGGCCTCCTTGGAGTAGAGAATCTGCACATAGAGCTGTGCTATCTGCTCCTGGATGCTGTTGGCGGTGACGGCGGAGTCGAGGCTGGCCTGCTGCGCGGTGAGGTCGTTGAGCTTGACGGTGTTGCGCAGCTGGTTGCCGTCCCACACCGTCCAGTTGCCCGTGACGCTGTAGCTGCCGTTGTAGTACACCTTGTCCACGCTGGTCTGCACCTTCGAGCCGGCCACCATGTAGCTTCCCGTCTCGGGCCAAGGGTTGTACGACACGTTTTGCGACGTGGATGCTGAGAGCGAGGGCAGCAGGGCGGCCTTGCTCTGCTTCCAGTCCTCGATGGCGCTCTGGTGGCTCACGCGCGACTTGAGCAGCGTGATGTTGTTCTGCAGCGCATAGTCGATGCACTGTTGCAGCGTCCACTGCCGTGCCGCAGCGGTCTGGGCGGAGAAGAGGATGAGTCCGCAGAGTGCCATGCGGAAGATGGACTTGGAGTGATGTCTTGTCTTGTTCAACTGTTTCATGATGCTTGTTGTGAATGTTTCGTGTGCAAAAATAGGGAAAAAGGGGCAAACGTGGGAAAAAATATCCATGAAACAGTGAATAAATTAAGCAAATTGAGCCTTTGGGAGTTGGAATTTGGAAGATGCGAGCCGAAAAGAGTTTGAAGTTAGAAGATTGTCCGCGCCCCCTATGTCTTGTCTCGCAAAGGCGCAAAGGCCGCAAAGGCCTGCAGGGGCCGTGCCTTGCGCCGGCCCTAACCCTACCTACAGGGCCCCAGCAAGCGACCGCGCGTCTTTGGGGCCATGCCTTGGGGGCGATTGGGTCTCCCCCTCCCTTTTTTGGAGGGGGTGGGGGGTGGGACTTTGGGTTGTTTTTGGGGTGGGTCTTTTGATAGGATGTTCAATATGGTGTACCAGAAAATATCGTCGCACCCGACAAATCCTCCTCTGTCGGATGATGACGCTGACACAAAGGAAAACCTTGAAAACACTTCCA
>SAMEA3663103__coassemble_471_pt1 | contig 18220 bp, 13 predicted proteins | sample SAMEA3663103__metabat2_high_PE_013 | metagenome-assembled genome bin SAMEA3663103 (sample SAMEA3663103) | pig gut metagenome | biome: pig gut; feature: pig-associated habitat; material: faeces | place: France | collected 2012 | reverse complement strand
TTCTTTTCCATCTTTTCTTTTTGAGGTGTCAACCATATTTAAAAAAAGACACAGATTACAAAGAGCAGGAAATTGGGGAGACGGAAACCAATAGTTCAAAAGGGCAGAAAGGGCAAAGCGACTGAAGGCTGGTTCTATAGGCCGGTTCTAAAAATTAGGTTTAGAAAATTAGACGATACGGATGCATGTTGTTTCGGTCGTCTTCTGCATCTATCGGCCTCAAAACGTCAAGTCTCATAGGTCGTGTAGCCCGCTACAGTCCCTCTTCAACTTACATTTTGAGTCTCGATAGCTGGCAGAACCTTTTCGATAAGCCAAATGAGCAGGGCCAAGCTTGCTTGGACGCTGCCATGGCGAGAAAAGGTGGGCGCTGGGTACAACCTTTTCGATAAGTCAAATGAGCAGAGCCAAGCTCGCTTGAGTTCTGCCATGGCGAGAAAAGGTGGGCGTAAGACCAATACGTCTCGACCTAATTTTTAGAACCGACCTATAATTGGAACAGGATAGAATATGAATCTCCGCTCGTAACTCTCCTCTTACCTTTCGACCAGCATTCGCTTCTATATAACTAAACTAACCCTGTTATATCAACAACTTGTTATCGCCAAAGGGCGATATGGCAGCTGAATAGATTCAGGCAAACGCCCCACTGTTAAGTAATATTAAAGGGGAAAGTTTTTCGTTGGTGTCCTTGGTGGAAATAAAATAAAATACTACCTTTGCAAAAGCAAAGACAAAGACGAGGTACCTTAGCTCAGGTGGTAGAGCAATGGACTGAAAATCCATGTGTCCTTGGTTCAACTCCAAGAGGTACCACTCCTCCTTTCATTAGCCCGGTTCGCGCAAGCGGCCGGGTTTTGTTTTTCCCCAATAGTCTTCATCCCCTTTCACGATTGCTATTTTCCACGCTTTCTGGCGATTGCTTGCGCACCGAACATTTGCCGCCCATGTTGTGTGACAGTTTTCACACAGCAACGGAACAGCTGCCACACTGCAATGGAACAGCCGTCTCCAGTTGTCGGCAATTGTCAGCAAGCTTGTCGACATTTGTCAGCAAGTTTGTCGGCAATTGTCGTCAAACTTGCCGACAAATGTCTGCAACCTTATGAAATCGCTGCTGACGCGATGACAGACACCACTGATGAATGCAAACAATATTCATCACCTTGCCGAGAGGGCATTTTTGAATACGATAAAATGGCAGGGCAGTGTTTTTGAGATTTTCCTTTGTGTCAGCGTCAGAATCCGACTGAGGAGGATTTGCCGTTTGCGGGGTGGTGGCGGTTAGAGGCGAAGCCTCTCACAAGCTATCACCCCGCAAACGGCAAAGGGATATTGCCCTTGACGCTGACACAAAGTTTTTTTGGTTTTGGTTATAAAAATATAAACCACGGGTTTGTCGGCTTCGCCTTCTCATCATGGACCTACGGGGGAATATCTGCTGTAACGAAAAATCCCCAGCCCAATGAGAAAACTCAATGGCTGGGGATAGGGTATTAGCTTAATGGGAAGCGAGAGCTTATCTCACCATCATCTTCAAGGTCTTGCCGTTGGAAAGCTTGACAATCTGCAGACCTTTCGTGTTGGCGCTGACGGCACGTCCGTCGATGCCGTAGCGGGCCACAACCTTGGCGAAGCCATTGCTGCCGTCGGTTGCGATTCCTCTCAAACCATCAACCACTGGGTCGTCGGGGCTGTTGAGGTCGAGCACCACACGGTTGGAGGCTTCAGAAGTGGCGGTCTGGCCGTCGAGCTCTTGAATGGCCCTCACGTCGTAGGCATAATAATCGTACTCGTCGGTAAGTCCTGTGAAGGTGTAGCTCTGCGTAGGAGCGTCGACGGTTGCAGTCTCCAAGGCGGTATAGACCTGTGCACCGGCCTTGAGGTTTTGCTTCACGGCAAAGGCATCGAGCATGAAGGGCATGTTGTTGTAGCTGTTGATTGAGAGGTACATTTCCTTGGCCGACTCAGGAACAGAAGCCTCGATGTCAATATTGCCCGATGCATCAAACTCAACTGCGTATGTATCGCCATTTTGGAAACTGAGGGTCAAGTAGTCGCCCGCTGTTCCCACGGCCTTGACAGCAACCGTCACTTGCGCATCGTTGTCGGCTTGGAAAGTAGGAGTGACAATCCGCGGTGCGTAATATGAGCCTTGACCACAGCCAAGATAACCCTGAGCGATGGTGTTGCAGATTCCAGCCCAGCCTGGCAGTTTGGTGTAGTCGTCTAAAGAAGTTTTTTTATTGTCGTTGCCGAGAGCCTCAGGACTCGTCGGGTCTGTGGCTGAGGTGACATCGCTATTGATTCGACTGAAGTCCTCATCGATGAGCACGTGGTTCTCCTCGTCCTTGGTGGCGAAGAAGACACCATAGTTGGTCACCGTATAGCGTGTGGCCTTCACCGACTTATTCCAATTGGCGGTGTAGGAACCGCGCTCGTCCACATCTGTCGGGTCAATGGCCGTTGGGGCCGAGGGCTGGAAGGCATGATACCAAGTGTAAGTGGAGTTGGTGGTGTAGCGGCGGGCAATCACTGCGTAGTAGTACTCCGCACTCGGGTCGTAGGGTTCAAAGACCCTGTCGAGCTTCTCCACCCTGTAGCTTGTCACAGGCTTGGCTAAAGTGCTGGAGACGTGCCAGTCTATGAAGCCCTCACCCGTACCAGGATTTTCACCATCGCTGTAGAAGTTGCCTGGCTCATTGATCACTTCAAAATCAAAGGGGCGGTTGGTTGTGATAGCTACGGAGTCGACAACCAATTTGTACCCTTCGGGGAAATTGTCCGCAATCAATCTCACACCGCTATAAATATTGGAGAGGTCACCAGAATACCAAGAATAGAGCAGGTTCTGATAAACCATTGCGTTGAGAAAATGTTGGGCTTTATAATAATCTTGTGTCTGCCACTTGCCATCTTGTTTGAAAGCAAGGTATATAAGACTCCCCGCCAAGTCCTCTGCCTTGGCATTCTCAGGCCCCACTACACCCATGAAGAGCTCGCACTGTTTCATGGTAGCATTGTTTGACGGGAGACAAATGGTGTCGGCAGAGACAAGACCCATTGTTCCTTTCAGCCCGACCTCGTCCTCAACTGACAAGTTGCCCGTGAAACCATCGGGAACCGTTCCGTCTTCGAAGTCGTAGAAGAAGCTCGGTGCCTGCTCGTCGCTGGTCCAAACCTTCTTTTTCAAGCCAATCAGGTAAGTGTTGGCGGCGCGAACACTCTCCCAATTGATGGTGAATCCAGAATCAGTCACATTGGTGATGGGTTTCATCGTAGGCTCGGCCACGAAGTTGTCGGCAGAAACCCTTACGTTGATGTCGTCTATGATGACCCAATTATAGGTCATCAAGAAGATTCTGTAGGCCGGGTTAGACTCTTTGCAGTCGAAAGTCCAAGTGTAGTATTGCCATCCATCGTCACCTCCAAAAATTCTGAATGTGGGAGAAGAGCCCTCTCCTCGATAAACATTGTTATTTCCATCACTGACATAACCATTTATGATTACATTGGCCTTGTAGCCTTTCCACCTCTTGGCACGGAAAGTCACAGTGACACTGCCCGAAAAGTCTTGGGGAGAAGTGGCTATAAAGGCGGGAGTCTGAGAGGCCGCCCCAGGAGCACGCAGTCCCACGGTTCCACCGGCCTGGGCTACAAAGTCGCCTATCCATCCACTTTGCTGCGTCAAATTGGCATCTATATCATTGGTTGTCCCCTTCCAAGTGTTGGCCACCCAATTGACGGTGTCGGGATTGCTCTCGCTGCCACGGGTAAACTTGGCGAAGTCCTCATTCACGACTTCTGTTTGCTGCGACTGAGCCTTGGCTGAAGTCAAACGTTTCAGTCCCTTACTTGAAGCTGTGTTCACATTAAGGGCGGCTTTGGTCTTCAGTGGGGCAACAACACGCGACGGCACGCGACTCCTTGGGTCCGACTTCTGTAGCGGCTGCTGCGCCGTGACTGTCATGGCAGAAGCTAATAGTGCGGCTACGCCGAAAGCCTTCATCAAAGTAGATTTGTTCATATTGATCAGGTTTATTGTCTCCGACCCTCTTACTTGGTTCTACCCGCGTCGGGACAAGCAGGGTCGGAAAGGCTTGTCCGTCGACGGGTTCTTTCTTTTCAACTGAGGCAAAATTCGGAAAAAACAGTCAGAAAAAGAACGAAATATTGTCAATTTGAGTCCTAATTTGGGAATTAGGACTCAAATCGAAAGGAAACAGGACTGAAATGGGCTAAGAATACTGCCGGCGAACAAGCATGGAGAACGCATTCTCAGCGCTGCGACTCCTTGATATATTCGGTGGGCTTCAGACCAGTGATGCGCTTGAAGGTGGCGAAGAAGTTGCTGCGCGTGTGGAAACCCACGCTCTGCCCTATGCCCTCGATGGTCATGTGACCATAATGCTCCTCATCCTGCATGCGCCGGCAAGCCTCACGAATGCGGTATTCGGCAAGCAACTGCGGGAAGCTCTTCTGCCACTCCTCGTTGATGGCCTGCGACACGAGTTTTTGCGAGAATCCAGTGAGCTCCGCCATACGTCCGAGCGACATGTCCTCGCTGCACAAATTGTCGGCATTGGAAAGCACGTCCTCGATGTGACTCACGATGTCTGTCCGCAGCCGTGAGTCCATCTGGGGCTTCTGGGGCTTCGGGGCGATGGTCTCCTGCATGGTCTGGTAGAGCTTGTGGTAGCTCTCGCGCAACCTCCTGTTGCGCCGAAGGAGGGCTACGGAGAAGCCGAAGACGGTGACAGCGAAGATCAAGATGATGGCCACACCCATACGCATGCGTCTCATGCGCTGCGCCGAAGCCGCCACCTCACGGTTGGCCACAGAGAGCCGCTGCATGAGCCTGATGCGCTCCATGCCGGCGAGCTTATTGCCAAAAAGCAAGTTGTCCTTCGATTTTAGGTAGAGATACTCGTAGTCCTTGGCTTGTTGGCCATAGCCCATTTCCCGATAGACCGTCACCAAGTGACGGTAAGTCTCTGTCTCCAGGTCCTTTATCCCGTTGTCCTTGACCAACTGGAGCAGACGCTTGAGTTTGGTAATGGCTTCTTCAGACCTGCCCATCCTCATCAAGCAGAAAGCTTGCAGGCTATAAACCGAAGCGACATAGCGCAACGAGTCGGGACTTTTGGGTCTGGCAGCCAAGGTTTTATCAGCAAGGGATAGGGCCTCATCAAATTTTCCGTTGCCGACGGATTGACAAATTCTAACCAATTGCTGGGCCAAAGCGAGGTTTTCGTTGGTTGAGGGGATGGAAAGTCGCCCGAAATAGCCTATCTCCTTAGCCAGATTCCTATAGTTGACACAGGCATCAAAGCCAACGCTCATCAACATCATATTGCAGAAATTGAAGAGCATGATGTCCCACTGGCGCGTGTTGGCTGCGGCGTAGAATCCCTTCTTGTAATAAGGCAAGGCCTCCGCCATACTCTCGGGGTTCACATATTCGGCCTGCGTCAGCTTCAGGTTGCCAAGGTTGACGTAAATATAGGGGAGCAACTCTCCATCGTTAGTCGTGGAAAGTTCCAAAGCCTTGGACAAATAGGTATAGGCTCGCTCATAGTCGAAGAACTCAAACGACATGAGGTAGCCCATGTTGTTGAGCGCACGGGCGGCATCCATCTGTTTCTGCCTGTCGTCGGGGTCAATGACATAGCGGTTGTACACCACGTTGAGGAATATGAACGCAGAGTCGATGTTGCCGTCAGCCATGATCAAGCTCACCGCCCTGTCGGTCAGTTGCTTCGACGGCACGCTACTCCATCGGTCAAAATAGTCGCGCTTCTCGTTTTGCCTTGCGGCGTGCGTGGGAAGGGCGGCGCCAAGAAGCGCCACATATATAATAAGGATATAGCGATAAACTCTATATGACAACATGACGATTGGATAATTTGAATACAAAGATAAAAAAACTTCGGCAAATATTTGTCCGTATGGAATTAATTTTTTATTTTTGTCGCACTTTCAACTATCAACTAAAAAAGCACAGTATGAAACGTAATCTCTTTGCGTGCTGTGCGCTTTTCTTTCTTTCTTTTCACGCAAACGCACAAACTTACCTGAGTTGTGACTTCGAGGAGGGCATGCCCCTTGGCTTCACGCTCATCGACGGCGACGGCAACACGCCCTCGCCCGACGCCCAGAAATTGGGATTCGCCGTTGGCACTCCCTGGATCACGCTCACTCCCAACGGAGAGAAGAGCCGCGTGGCCTGTGCCACATCCTGGTATTCGCCCGGCGGTACATCTGACGACTGGCTCATCACGCCCGCATTCACGGTGGATGCCGACAACGTGAGGCTAACCTGGCGGTCGAGGTCGTCGCAGCGCAGCTCCAAGTACCACGAGAGCTACAGCGTCTACGTGTCGACCACGGCGGGCATTGCCGCCGCCGACTTCGACAAGTCTTCTCCCCTCTTCACCACCGACGCTGAACCCTACGAGTGGACCTCCCACAGCGTGGATCTCTCGGCCTACAAGGGAAAGACCATCACCTTGGCCTTTGTAGAGGAGGGAACGAACAAGGCCTACCTCTACCTCGACGACATCAACGCATCCGTATGGAGCAACCTCTCGGCCAAGAGCAGCCTCCGAAGCAAGACCTACAGCATGGAGCCACAGTATCCTGTCATCACGGTGACCAACCGCTCGGAGAGTGCCGTAGATGGGTTCACCATCAGCTACGACTGCGACGGAGCTAAACAAAGCAAGCAAGTGGACAAGGTGTTGAAGCCCGGCGACAATGTGGACGTGAGACTCGACGAGCCTGTGGTGTTCGGCCGCCACGACACGAAAGTATGCAAGATGACCGTGGCCGACGCCACAACGGCCTACCAGGAGACCGACACCGTGGTGAGCTATGGCCGCAAGGTGTTGGGCGAGGAGTATACGGGCACTTGGTGCTCATGGTGCGTGCGCGGCATCGTGGCCATGAACAGACTCCACGAGAACGCCAAAGACTGGTTTGTGGGCATCGCCACCCACGGAGGCAACGACGTGATGTACAACAGCTATGGCGAGGCCGTGTTCGGGCTCTACAGTCCCGACGGCTTCCCAAGCGGCTTCGTGGCAAGGAAGTACACAGGTGTAGATCCCATGGACATGGAGTCTACGGCCCGCATGGCGTTGGCCTCGGAGAATGTCTACTCGGCAATGGAAGTGACTACTGATGTGCCGGACTTCAACGCCCGCACCATCAACACCACCACCACGCTCTACTTCGACAAGGACTACGACAGCCACAAGTTCCGCATAGGATACATTCTGTTGGAAAACAACGTTCACCATCCGGAGAGCGGCTCACGCTACGCCCAGAACAACACCGCCTACAGCATCGAGGCGGGCGGAACCGGCGGTGTGATGGGCGGATGGGAACTGCTGCCTGGCAAAGTGGGGCCGGAGGACATGTGGTTCCACGAAGTAGGCCTGTGGTACGACACCCACATCAATGGCCTCAACCTGCTGCCCAAGACCATCAAGAGGGACAAGCCGATTGTAGTCAACCGCACGCTGACCATACCCGATGATGTGCCCATAGACACGCTGCGCAACTGCGACCTCGTGGTGGTGCTGCTCGATTCGGCCGACGTAGAAGACGCAGCCCGCGCCATCAATGCGGAGAAAGTGCAGCTCGATGCAAACGCCACGCCGCTGATAGACGTTGCCGCCCGCTGGCTGAAGCTCCATCCCGCCGCAGGGATAGGCGGTCCCACTCTACAGGGCGGCGACCGCCTCACACCCGAGGCCTATTATTCGGCCGACGGCCGGAAGTTGGATGTGCCGCAAAAGGGGCTGAACATCGTGCGCTACAGCGACGGCAGCCGCAGGAAAGTCGTCAACAGATAGATTTGATGTCATTAGTTTTCAAAGGCTGGAGAGTCCTCTTGCTCTCCGGCCTTTATCTTGCAGACGCTGGACCAATGAAACCGATGGGGCTGACAGGATGAATGGAACATAAGAAACCAACGCCGATGCGGCAGAGCCTTATATATAAATAAGGTGTAGGTGGATGAAACAACTTTTTTTTGTTAGTTTTCAAAAAAAACACGATAAAGTTTTGGCAGTTAAAAAAATTTGGATTACCTTTGCACTCGCATTTAGAGAAATGCACTTAACAAAAAGGTTAAGGATTGCGGCAATAGCTCAGTTGGTAGAGCGCGACCTTGCCAAGGTCGAGGTCGCGGGTCCGAGTCCCGTTTGCCGCTCTTTGACATTCTGAACATTCTGAAGAGCCCAGGTGGCGGAATTGGTAGACGCGCACGTTTCAGGTGCGTGTGTTTCACGACGTGCAGGTTCGAGTCCTGTTCTGGGCACCAAGTTCAGAATGTCAACTCATGGCGAGGTGGCGGAATTGGTAGACGCGCTACTTTGAGGGGGTAGTGAATATTATTTTCGTGGGAGTTCGAGTCTCCTCCTCGTCACATTTCTTTTTCTTTTGCGGCAATAGCTCAGTTGGTAGAGCGCGACCTTGCCAAGGTCGAGGTCGCGGGTCCGAGTCCCGTTTGCCGCTCTTTTTCCCCCACCTAAATTATTAAAGGAAAATACGCTTCAATGAATTTATATATAAGATACTTTGACAGAGAGACTTTAGTCAACAACGTTGATGAAGCCATCGATTTTCTTCGTTCCATTCAGGAGATTCAAATGACACCGGAACTCGAGGCCGAGATTCGCGAGTATGCGGCCAGCGACGTCTTGTTCCCCCGCCGCTATAAGGTGCGTCCGCGCATCTATTTCATCATCATCAAGACCACAGCCGCCACAATGCAGGACTTCAAGGAGAAGAAAGCCCTCCGCCCCACGGGCGAAGGCGGCACCAACCGTAGGGAGTTGGCCGCAAACGCCTCCAACCGCCTCGGTGAGTTCAAGCCCGGGTGGTATGAGGGAGAGCTCAACTTCAAGCGCGTAGTGCTGATTCCTGCCACAAACAAGCACGAATACCGCGACACGAAGTTCGTGGCAAGGGTCAAGGCCAACTCCGGCCAGGACTGCTACGACCGTATTGTGGACCACCTGCACGGCATGGTGGACCCCCGCAGCCAGTTCCCCTCAGCCAAAGGGAAGAACTTCCACTACAAATTCCTTGGACTTTGGAAATAACTTGTTCTGATAGAGATTGCAATGAATAAGGTAATGTTGATTGGCAATGTGGGTCAGGAGCCCGATGTCCACTACTACGGCGCCGACCAGGCGCGCGCCGAGGTGAGGCTGGCCACGACTGAACGAGGCTACAAGCTGCCCAACGGCACCGAGGTGCCCGCGCGCACCGACTGGCACACGCTGCTTTTCTTCGGCAATCTGGCCAAGACCGTAGAGCACTATGTGCACAAAGGCGACAAGCTCTACGTGGAAGGTCGTCTGCGCTACTCTGTCTACAACGACAAGTTGGGGCAACGGCGCAACGTGACGGAGATTCTCGTAGCCTCCATGGAGATGCTCTCGCCCAGACCCCAACAGCCAGCCACCAACCCCGCGGCACGACCATCACAGCCCGAGCCCAATGAGACCAAGCCCAATCAGCTGCCATTTTAACGGTATATATGATTTCCACCTTATTAGATATCAACTTAGGAGCCTTGATAGAGATACACCCTATCACGGCTTCTGTGCTATTTGCGGCAATTCTCGCCTTGGCGTTGCTGCTCATGTCGGGATTTGCCAGCGGCTCTGAGATTGCCTTCTTCAGCCTCTCGCCCGAAGACATCAACCAACTCGACCCGGAAAAGAGCGAGACCGACGCAAAAATCCAAAAACTCAGGGACGACAGCGAGCGCACACTGGCCACCATCCTCATCACCAACAACTTTGTCAATGTGATGATCATCATGTTGTGCAACTACGTCTTCGGCCAAATGGTGACTTTCAAGGAAACGTGGCTGCAGTTCCTCTGCATCACAGTCCTGCTGACCTTCCTGCTGCTGCTCTTCGGCGAGATCATGCCCAAAGTGTACAGCCGCCAAAATCCGCTGCGATTCTGCCGCAGGGTTGTGGGCGGGATCCTCATCCTGCGCAAACTGTTCTGGCCTTTGGAGACCATCCTGATGCGCAGCGGCACGCTGGCCGAAAAAGCCATTCCGAAAGAGAACCGCCAGCTAAGCGTGGACGACTTGGAGCAGGCCCTTGAACTCACAGACAAGGATGAGATCAAGGACGAGCAAAGTATGCTCAAGGGCATCATCCGCTTCGGCGATGAGACGGCCAAGGAAATTATGACCAGCCGACAGGACATCGTCGACATCAACATCAAGAGCACGTTTGCGGATGTGCTGAAATGCATCGTGGAGAACAACTACAGCCGTATCCCGGTATACCAGGACAACGAGGACAACATCCGCGGTGTGCTCTACATCAAGGACCTCCTGCCCTATCTGCAGCAAAAGGGCGCATTCAGGTGGCAGAGCCTCATAAGGCCTCCCTACTTCGTCCCCGAGACAAAGAAGATAGACGACCTGCTCCGCGAGTTCCAGGACAACAAAGTGCACATTGCCATCGTGGTCGACGAGTTTGGCGGCACGAGCGGCATCGTGACCATGGAGGACATCTTGGAAGAGATAGTGGGCGAAATCAACGACGAATACGACGAAGAGGAGAAGACCTACACCAAACTCAACTACAACACATACGTCTTCGAAGGCAAGACGCTGCTGAGCGACTTCTGCCGCATCCTGAACGTGGACAGCGACGAGTTTGAGGACGTGGAAGGCGACGCAGACACGCTGGCCGGCCTGCTGCTGGAAATCAAGGGCGACTTTCCCAGCATCCACGAGAAAATCGACTACAAGCGATACACCTTCGAGGTGGCGAAGATAGAAGAGAGAAGAATCAGCCGGGTGAAAGTGACCGTGCACGACAAACCTACCAACAATGCCTCTGACAAAGATTGACCGGATAGACAGCCACACGCAGTTGGCGCTATGGAAGATGGATGAGAGCGAGGGACAATTGCTTTCGCGCTATCCCTACATGGCGTCGCCCTTGGCCGGCATCAAGAGCGAGACGCGCCGCAGGGAGCGGCTCACGGCCTGCGCGCTCCTTGAGGCGCTCACGGGCAACGGGCAACCACAAATCGGACACGACAAAAGCGGCAAGCCCGCCATCGACAACGGGTCGATTAGCATCAGCCACACACGAGGCTACTGCGCCCTGTTCTACTCTCGCGAGGCGGGCCGCCGCTTGGGCATCGACATTGAATGGACAAGCAACCGTGTGGAGCGCGTCACGTCCTACTTCATGCGCGACGACGAGGAGGCGGCCTCGCTGGCCGACAAGCTCCTCAATTGGAGCGCAAAGGAAACCTGCTACAAATACTTCTCGGAGCAAGACCTCAAATATTTTGAAATGAGGGTGACACGCAAAGACGGCCACACGCTTCTTGTGGAGAATCTTAAAGCACAAGCCCAACTGAGTGTGGGCTTCATGATGGACGACAAATTCGTGCTCACTTGGTCGACAGTGTGCAGTTTTTCAAAAAAAATAAGTTAATTTCCCCTTTTCAGCGCAATCTTTTAAAGTTTTTTAGCTCAAAACTTGGGCGTGAATTATTTTTTTCGTAATTTTGCATAGCTTCTAAAAGGAATACGGTGAAAAAAATCTACTCCATCCTCCTCCTGATGCTCGCCATCGCCAGTTTGGCATCTTGCGACTGGAAATTCAAACTAACAGGCGAGGAAGACGATCCTGACCGAATTGAGATTCAGCGTTATGATCGTTTGGAGAGCCGTTATCTGAGCACGGGAGACTTCTCTGCCCTGCAGCAGATGAACACCACCTACCCCGTGGAGACCCGCACACTGGTTGAGGATGTGCTTCAACTTGGGGCGGTCACCGACTCGCACATCAACAACCGATTCCTAAGCTTCTTCCAGGATTCCACACTTCAGAACATCATCTCCGACGCCGAAGCCCAATACGCCAACATGGACGACTTGAACGACATGCTCTCCAACTCGTTCATCAAGCTGCGCGAATTGCTGCCCGATGTCGACAAGCCTGTGGTCTACGCCCAAATAGGCGCTTTGGACCAAAGCATCATTGTTGGCGACAAGATGATTGGCGTGAGCCTCGACAAGTACTTGGGCAAGGACTATCCTGCCTACACCCGATTCTACACCGCCCAACAGCGCGAGACCATGGAGCGGAAATACATCGTTCCCGACTGTCTCACGTTCTATCTTCTGAGCCTCTACCCCATGAAGGACCACGACCAGCGGCCCCAGCTTGAGCGCGACCTGCATGTGGGCAAGGTGATGTGGACGGTGAACAAGGTCCTGCCCCACCCCGCCTTCAACGGAAGATTCATCAGGATGGTGGACCGCTACATGAAGTGCCACAAGGACGTTACTGTGGAGCAATTGCTCAAGAGCAACGACTATTCACAATTCAAATAGCAATCCCCTTGCCTATAGCCGTTGCCATTCATATAGGCTTGCAGACGGCGGACAACCTCATTGGCCTTCAAGCCCCAACAGGGAGCCAGCAGGTGCGAGCCGGGACTCGTGCTGACGAGGCGCTCTATCACGATGTCGGGACGCAATAGGCGAAGGTATTGCGCAACCAACCGGACATAACCCTCTGCATCGAACAGGGGAAAGGGCTGCTGCTCATAGAGACTTGCGAGCCGCGTGCCACGGATGACCTGCAGCTGATGGATTTTCAGAATGTCGACATCGAGCGTGGAGACCGTCCTGGCCTGTCCCAACATGTCCTCACGGCTCTCACCGGGCAAACCCAAGATGACGTGGGCGCCTGTGGTGATGCCACGCTGGCGCGTCGCCGTGAGCGCCCTCCGCGAGCATTCTTGGGTGTGGCAGCGGTTCACCAACGCCAAAGTCCTGTCGAGCACTGACTCCAAGCCATACTCCACCTCCACATGAGTCTGCCGGCTGAGCAGCTCAAGATAGTCCAACTTCTCCTCGTCCACGCAATCCGGCCTCGTGGCTATCACCAGCCCCTCCACCCCCTCCACGTCAAGTGCCTCGCCGTAGAGTACTTTCAGCCGCTCCAAGGGCGCGTAGGTGTTGCTGAAAGCTTGGAAATAAGCCAGATAATGCCCCTTGATTCCCTTATGCGCAAAAAAGCGTTTGCCTTCCTCCAACTGCCGGCGGATGGACTTGCCCGAGGAACAATAAGGGGGATTGAACGACGCATTGTCGCAGAAGACGCAGCCGCCCCTGCCCTTTGAGCCATCACGGTTGGGACAGCTGAAGCCCACGTCGAGGGCTATCTTCTGCACCCTATGCCCAAACGTCCTTTCGGACCACGAAGCATAATCGTTGTAGAAAAACATCTTTTATTGCAAAGTTTATGGCAAAAATAAGGAAAGTTTTTGTAATTTTGCGATGATATAACGAAAAATCCAATGCAATGAAAAAATTAGCAGTTATGTGTGCGGCAATATTATTGGCAGCATCATCTTCAAACGCCCAGGAGAGGATTGGCCTGAAGCAAATCACCGACGGCGAGTTTCGCGCCCAGACCATTTCAGGCATCGACCCGATCCAAGGCACAGACCAATACGCCCAGATCAAAGAGGGCGGCAAGCAAATCGTGCGTTGCTCCTTCAAATCGGGAGAGGAAACGGGCGTTCTCTTCGACGTGGACAACACCCAAGGCGAGAGAATCAGTTCGTTTGATGGCTACATCATGTCGCCAGACGGCACGAGGATGCTCATCTGCACCAACCGAAAACCCATCTACCGCCGAAGCTACAAGGCCGACTTCTACATCTACACCATCAAGAGCCGCAAGCTGGAGAAGCTCTCCGACGACGGCTCGGAGCAGATTCCCACATGGAGTCCCGACGGACAGCAGGTGGCCTTCGTACGCGACAACAACATCTACCTGGTGAAGCTGCTCTACGACAACGCCCTCTCACAGGTGACCACCGACGGCAAGTTCAACTCCATCATCAACGGACTGCCCGACTGGGTGTACGAGGAGGAATTTGGATTCAACTCGGCGTTGGCGTTCAACGCCGACGGAACGATGCTCTGCTGGATCAAATTCGACGAGAGCCAAGTGAAGACCTACAGCCTGCAACTCTACAAGGGCATGGATCCCGCGAAAGAGCAATACGAGGTCTATCCAGGCGACTACAGCTACAAGTATCCCAAGGCTGGCGAGGACAACTCCAAGGTCAGCGTGTGGAGCTACGACATCAAGAGCCGCAAGACACGCCAACTGGACATTCCCTTGGACGCCGACGGCTACATTCCGCGGCTGAAGTCCACATCCGACCCCAACCGCATGATCGTCTACACGATGAACCGCCACCAGGATGTGCTCAACCTCTACGGTGTGGACCCGCGCTCCACGGTCAGCCACCTGCTCATCCGCGAGTCGGTGCCGAAATATGTCAAGGAGGAGGCCATGGGCGGAACCCTCATCGGCAAGCGCCACATCCTGCTGCCATCCGACCGCGACGGCTACATGCACCTATACATATATGACATGAACGGCCAGCTGCAACGCAAGGTGGGCGACGGCAACTTCGACATAACTGCCGTCTATGGCTACGACGAGGAGAACGGCGACGTGTTCTACCAGGCCGCACTGCCCACTCCCCACGACCGGCAAATCATGGTGACCCACAAGAACGGGCGCACCGAGCGCCTATCAGCCAAGGAGGGATGGAACAGCGCCATCTTCTCGGGCGACTACCAGTATTTCGTCAACACCTGGAGCGACGCCAACACTCCCTACACATATACCGTATGCAACCGCTCGGGCAAGACTCTCTCCACCCGCGTTGACAACAAGGAACTCAAGGAGAAGATTCAGCGATATGGCTGGACCAAGAAGGAGATGTTCAGCTTCACCACGTCGGAAGGCGTGAGGCTCGACGGCTGGATGGTGAAGCCCGCCAACTTCGACCCCTCCAAGAAATATCCCGTCATCATGTTCCAATACAGCGGACCGGGCAGCCAGGAAGTGGAGAACTCGTGGGCCATAGGATCGATGGGCAACGGCGGAGCCTACGACATGTACTTGGCCCAGCAGGGATTCATCGTGGTGTGTGTGGACGGACGCGGCACGGGAGGCCGCGGCGCCGAGTTTGAGAAGAGCATCTACCTCACGATGGGCGACAAGGAATCGAAGGACCAGGTGGAGACCGCACTCTATCTGGGCACACTGCCCTACGTGGACAAGGACAACATCGGCATCTGGGGCTGGAGCTTCGGCGGCTTCAACACGCTGATGAGCATGAGCGAGGGACGCAACGTGTTCAAGGCTGGCGTGGCCGTGGCGCCTCCCACCAACTGGCGCTATTACGACTCCATTTACACCGAACGCTATATGCGCACGCCCAAGGAGAACGCCAACGGCTACGGCGACAACCCGATCGCACGGGCCGAAAAGCTCCACGGCGCACTGCTCATCTGCCACGGCACAGCCGACGACAACGTGCACCCACAAAACTCATTTGAGTATGCGGAGGCCCTGGTGCAGGCCGACAAGGACTTCAAGGAGAATTTCTATACCAACCGCAACCACAGCATCTTCGGCGCCAACACGCGCAACCACCTGCTGCGCCAGATTGCGGAGTGGTTTGAGACCCATCTGAAATAAGACTGCCGCCCATTAACGCGCAGCGAAAACACCATACTGCCCACACACCGGGTACATCCACAAACATAGCAATGTGGATGTATCCGGTGTTGTTTTGTGGAGGAAGGCACGAATGTGCGCTATCGCTCGCCTGAGGCTCGTTTTCCCAACGTGCTGTCGGGGATGAAGACATCGTGGTAGAGGGGACTCAAATCGATGTCATGCACCACGGGGGCCGCAACCGTGTCCCTCACAACGCCCGAGGCTTGCACCGGGTGGGGCGCAGCCGGCTTCTCCGCAACTGAATCTGCGACGGCAAGGCGAAGCGCCTCCGCCGTTCCAACAGTATCTGCCAAGAGCGTGCGTGGAACCACAATGGGCTTGAGGGGCGGCATACCCGTGAGCGGGGCAACCCGCAGACGTGGAGCGTTGTGGGCCAGCAACAACGAGTCGAGCCAGGCCCAGTCCTCGCGCGAGGGCGGCAGCTTGGCATGCAGGCCGTTGATCATGTTCCTCAACTGCACGATGCGGGCAGTCTCCGTGGGCAGCAGCCGCTGGAACCCGTCGAGAGCCTTGCGGAAATAGTCGTCGGCCGCTTGCCACTGTTCCTGGAAAAGATGGCAGAAGCCCAACTTGTAGAAGGTCACCGGCTCCTCATTGTTGAAGCACACCTTCAGCATCCTCTCGTAGAGCGGAATGGCCTGCTGGTATTGCTGCAGATAGAAATGGCTCTCGGCGGCGGCGAAGAAATACACAGCCTGCTCATGGGGAGAATACACCTGCATGTCGTCGATGACGGAATCAAGATATTCCACTGCCTTTTGGTAGTTCCACTCGTAGAAGTAGCACACGCCCATGTATGCCTTGAAGCGTGGGTTGAGCTGGTAGCGGCTGTCCAAGTTCTCAAACTGGAGCAAGGCCTCGTGATACTTCTGGCTCTGAAAGTAGTCCAAGGCCATCCCCAACCGCTCGGCATCGGTCTGCGCCCTCGCGGAAAGGGAAGCCATCAGGAATGAGACAAAGACAACGAAGTATCTAAGCATTTCATAAGAGTTTTAATGTAGGGCCTCTCCCAGTCGCCGTCGTGCCGCCGCTCTCCGCCGTAGCAGAGTAGGTCGAGGTCCATGTTCACGATGTTGCATCGGCGCAGCGCCTGACTGTCTCCGCAAAGCCGCTCGATGTCCTTCAGCATTGCCGTTGTGGCCGCTTCGTCGAGAGGCGTGAAGGCAACGGCCAGACCATTGAGGAATTTGTCTGAGGCTACGCCTATGGGCTCGGTCCAAAGCATATCAGAAAAGCACACACCAAGAAAGGCATCGCGCAGAAACTCCCGCGCCATGTCGATATGCGACTGCTGCTGATGGTTGGAACCCATTGCGATGATGATTCTTCGTGGTTCTGTCATAAAGGCAAAATTACTAATAATTATTAAAACCGCTCATTGTTTTGTGTTTTTTTATGATTTTATCTAACTTTGTCTGTTATAAGGAATAAAATCGATGAAGAAAAAGATATTGCTGCTTCTGCTATGCCTCGTTATTGCCGCCGCCCACGCCCAGCTGCGGCCCAACATGGCCTATCAGACCTACATCAACGAATACAAGGATTTGGCCATCGCCCAGATGAAGCGCTACCGCATTCCCGCCAGCATCACTTTGGCCCAAGGACTGTTGGAGAGCCGCGCCGGACTGAGCGACTTGGCGCGCAAGTCGAACAACCATTTCGGCATCAAATGCCACGGATGGACGGGCGCCACCGCATACGCCGACGACGACGCCTCGCAGGAGTGCTTCCGCGCCTACCCCACCGTTTACGACAGCTACGAGGACCACAGCAAGTTCCTCAGCCAGCAGCCACGCTACCGACAGCTCTTCAGCCTCGCCCCCACCGACTACAGGGGATGGGCGCGCGGACTGAAAAGCTGCGGCTACGCCACAAGTCCCACATACGCCCAAAGCCTCATCAACATCATTGAGCTTTACGAGCTGAACCGTTTCGACAGGGCCAAAAGCTATGATGAGTTCATCGTGAACCACACATCCAAGGTGAAGAGCCAACAGGGGCCACTCCACCCCATCACAATCTACAACAAGAACTACTACATCATAGCCCGGCCGGGCGACACTTGGAAATCCATCGGCAAGGAAATTGGCATCTCCTGGCGCAAGATAGCAAAATACAATGAGCGCGACAAACACGACAAGATCACGCCCGGCGAGATCATCTATCTGAAGAAGAAGCGCACCAAGGCCGAGAAGAAGTTCAAGAAATACTACCACACGGTGAAGGCCGGGGAGAGCATGTACAGCATCGCCCAGCTCTATGGCATCCGCCTCAAGAGCCTCTATTCCATCAACCGCCTCTCTCCCGACTTCCAAATCTATGTCGGCGCACGGCTGAAAGTCTATTGACCCAAGCACGGCAGCGCCGGCGTGGCACCAGCATTTGCCGAAAGTCCCACCATGGGCGTTGGCCGCCTCGTGCCACAAGTGGTGCACTGGGTGCTGAGGGGCGTCATAGCGAACACGCAGGTTGGGAGTCAGAAGCCTGGTGGCGGAAGCCACCACCGCTGCATACAAAGAGGCCGGACATGGAAGTCCCGAGCTTTTCATGTATCGTTTAGCAACAGTTTTGGGTTAGCCACTATATGCACTCCACAG
>SAMEA3663103__coassemble_469_pt1 | contig 18260 bp, 8 predicted proteins | sample SAMEA3663103__metabat2_high_PE_013 | metagenome-assembled genome bin SAMEA3663103 (sample SAMEA3663103) | pig gut metagenome | biome: pig gut; feature: pig-associated habitat; material: faeces | place: France | collected 2012 | reverse complement strand
ATTAGTTTTTTTATCTCAACTGGCTTATAACTCGGAAATTTTATCTAAATTTGCAATGATTGACCAACTGTCATTAAAACCTTTGACCCATGAGCAAGATATTAGGCTTAGATTTAGGAACAAACAGCATTGGCTGGTGTCTTGTCGATGATACCGACAAACAAATAATTAAGGCGGGTTCACGCATCATACCAATGGATACAGGTGCTATGAAGCATTATGAGCGTGGCAATTTGCAATCGCAAGCGTCTGTACGAACAGGATTCCGTGGTACGCGTAGGCTCTATCAGCGTGCTGAACTGAGGCGCGAGCGTCTGCTGCGTGTTCTTCACGTGCTGGGCTGGTTGCCGAAACATTTCGACGAACGAATCGACTGGGTGGAGCATCCGGGACAATTTAAGGACGGAGGGGAACCACTACTTCCTTACAGAAAAGGTTCAGATGGCAAGCACGTTTTCATTTTCAACGATTCATTTCAGGAAATGCTTGACGATTTCAACGAGCATCATCCCGAGCTGTTGACCAATGGCCGTAGGGTACCTTACGACTGGACCATCTATTACCTCCGCGACAAGGCTCTGCGGCAACCTATCCGTCGGGATGAACTTGCATGGATACTCCTTAACTTCAACACCAAGCGCGGCTATTACCAGCTCCGAGGCAAAGATGAATTTGTGACAGAAGATGAGCCGAAAGACAAGCGAGAGGAATACGCTCGCCTAAGGGTGAAGGAGGTGAACTTCCTCGAGCCAGACAAGAAAAAGAAAGGCTACAACTGGTACAACATCGTTTATGAAGGCGACATAACCCAGCGAGCCCAAAGCATCAACGAACCCCATAGCGTCGGCGATGAGGTAGAACTCATCATTACCACTAAACTTGACAAGAATGGTGGAGTGAAGTTGAGTAAGGAGGGTCTGCCGGTGATTACTGTACGTTCGCCAAAAGAAGACGACTGGAAGCTGATGAAGAAGCGCTCAGAGAATGCAATCACCAAATCGGGATTTACAGTTGGCTCGTATATATACAAAGCCATTCTTGCCGACCCTGCCATTAAGGTCCGCGGGAAACTCGTCCGAGTCATAGAGCGTGATTTCTACCGCAAGGAACTCATAGCCATTCTCACCAAGCAAATGGAATTCATCCCGGAACTTGCTTCTAAGGATGCCATGGCAAAATGCGTTGCCGAACTTTACCACAACAATGAGGCTCATGTGGCCTCGTTGGCGGACAAGACCCTCGCAAACCTCTTTGTTGATGACATCATCTTCTATCAGCGTCCTCTTAAGAGCAAGAAAAGTGAGATAGCCAACTGTCCCCTTGAACACTACCATTATATCAACCGGGATACCGGCGAGATAGTGGAGAAGCCAATCAAGTGCATCCCGAAGTCGCACCCTCTCTTCCAGGAGTTCCGTCTTTGGCAGTTTGTGCGGAACGTATCCATTTTGCAGCGTGAAAAGTATATCAACGGAAAACTGAGGACTGACGTGGATGTGACAGGAGATTTTATCACCAGCCCCGAAGACATGGCACGGCTCTTTGGTGAGCTCAACGAACTTGGAAGCATCCGCCAGAAAAGCTTCCTCGGATTGTTCGGGTTGAAGCCCGACCAATACAGATGGAATTATCCTGAGGACAAAGAGCTTCCTTGCAACGAAACGCATCACGACATCGTTGCTGCATTGCATAAAACGGCAGGCGAGCCAACCCTTACTTACGAACAAGAGCTGAAACTGTGGCATATCCTTTATTCAGTGGACGACATCATAGAACTGCGCAAGGCTCTGGCAAGATTCGCAGGGGCTGCAAGTATAGACACGGCCTCGTTTGTGGGTAGCTTTCTCCACTTCAAATCCTACGAGAGCGACTTTGGCGCTTACTCAGAGAGGGCCATCAGCCGTTTGCTGCCACTGATGCGAGTCGGCAAATACTGGAGTGCTGACCGTATAGATGCAAAGACGCGCCAACGTATCGACAAGCTCATCACTGGCATAGATGACGAAACGATTGCAAAGCAGGTGCGGCAAAATGCCATCGCTCTCAATTCTGTGGAAGATTTCCAAGGGCTGCCACTGTGGCTTGCAAGCTATGTGGTTTACAACCGTCACTCCGAGGCCATAGACACCACGGTGTGGAAGAGTCCCAAGGACATAGACTATTATCTCAAGTTCAACTTCCGCAACCATGCGCTTCGAAACCCTATTGTCGAGAAGATTCTTGGCGAAATGCTGCGCGTGGTGCGCGATATATGGGACACCTTTGGCAAGATTGACGAGGTGCATGTCGAAATGGGACGCGACCTTAAGTCGCCTGCCAAGAAGCGTGCCGCCGAAAGTCTGCGCATAGCGGACAACGAGCGCACAAACATGCGTATTAGGGTTCTCCTCCAGGAATTCGTCAATCCAGAATACAACATCTCCAATGTGCGCCCCATGTCACCAAGCCAGCATGAGATATTGAAGATATATGAGGATTATGCCCTCACCAACGGTGAGGAGGTTCCCGACGACATCGAGGCCATCAAGGATGCCATCGGCAATACGTCGAAGCCTGTAGCCAAGTCCGACATCATGCGCTATCGCCTGTGGCTTGAACAGCGCTATCGCTCACCCTACACAGGGGACATCATCCCACTGTCAAAACTCTTCACGCCAGCGTACGAGATTGAGCACGTAATACCCCAGGTTCGATATTTTGACAATTCACTGAGCAATAAGGTGATATGCGAGAGCGAGGTCAATAAACTAAAGGACTGCATGCTTGGCTATGAATTCATCCTCAATAAAGGTGGAAGCGTGATCAAAGGCAACTTCGGAAAAGAGATACATATCTTCACCAAGACTGAATATGAGGAGTTTGTGAGGGAGAACTACCGCAAGAACCCCATCAAGATGCGCAAGCTCCTGAGCGAGGACATCCCCAAGAGCTTCATCCAGCGCCAGATGAACGACACCCGCTACATCGCACGCAAGACGATAGAGCTTCTCTCTCATCTTGTACGTGAGGATGGCGAGAAGGAGGCAACGTCAAAGAATGTCATCGTGACGAGTGGCAGCATCACCGATCGCCTGAAGAAAGAGTGGGGCTTGAAAGATGTGTGGAATGACATTGTGGCTCCACGCTTCGAAAGGCTCAACACAATCACTGGCTCCAGCGACTTTGGCGAGTGGGTCAACATGGACGGCAAACGGTTCTTCCGCACCAATGTGCCTCTTGCCATATCCCTTGGCTTCAGCAAGAAACGCATCGACCATCGCCACCATGCCATGGACGCAATGGTTATCGCCTGCACCACACGCAACCACGTCAACTATCTCAACAACTCCTCCGCAGCCGAAAAGAACGCGGACCACCGTTTCGACCTTCGCAACAAGCTCTGTTATAAGGACAAAGCCTTAGGCAGCGACAATTATACCTGGCGGTTCGTCAAGCCATGGGACAATTTTACGGCTGATGCAAAACGAGAGTTGCAGAGCATCATCGTCAGTTTCAAGCAGAATCTTCGGGTCGTTACCCGTACGACCAACAGCTATTGGCATTACGAGAATGGCAGGAAGGTGCTCGCCAAGCAGAAAGACGGAGATGGATGGGCTGTTCGCAAATCTCTTCACAAGGCTACAGTTGCCGGAGCCATCCGTCTGCAGGAGAAGAAGAAAGTAAGGCTCGCCGACGCCTTGCTTGTGCCCAACCTCATCTGTGACGAGGAAGTCCGCAAAGTTGTCAGCAGGGCTATAGGAATGTACAAGTGCTTCGACCAGAAGACCATCCTCAAGTACATCAAGGACAACTTCGCCAACAAGGTGAACGGTCAGGACATCAGGAAAGTCGAGATATGGCACATCCCCGAACAGCCTACGATGTCGGCAACACGCGTGTCCCTCGACGACAGCTTCGACAAGAAGAAGATTAAAAGCGTATCCGACAGCGGCATACGCAAGATCCTCCTCGCCCACCTTGGGAATTACGATGGTGACAGCAAGGCGGCCTTCTCACCTGAGGGTATCGCCGCCATGAACCGCGACATCAAGGTTCTCAACGGCGGAATGGACCATAAGCCGATACTGAAAGTAAGGAAGACGGAAACCTTAGGCGAGAAGTTCCCTGTTGGCTATGTCGGTTCCAAGAGTACAAAGTTCGTTGAGGCCGACAAGGGTACGAACCTGTTTTTTGCAATATATATTAATGAGGAGGGAAAACGTTCATTTGAATCCATACCGTTCCAAGTGGCAGTGGAGCGTAGGAAGGCGGGTCTGCCGGTAGCCCCGGAAAGGAACGGCAAGAATGAGAAGTTGCTCTTCGTGCTCTCTCCCAACGATTTGGTGTATGTCCCCGAAGAAGGCGAGCATGTGGACAGCCACCTCAATTTGAAGAGAATCTACAAGATGGTCTCATGTTATGGAAATTGCTGTTGTTTCGTTCCTGAACGAGTCGCATTCCCTATCCTTAAAGGCAAGGAATTCGGCTCACTCAACAAGGTGGAGATTGCACTGTCGGGTGAGAACATAAAAGTGGTCTGCAAGAAGATAATAGTCAATCGCTTGGGTATAATCAAAAAGATAGAGCAATGATCAAGAAGACCTTGTATTTTGGCAACCCCGCCTATTTGTCGCTTCGCAACAAGCAGCTGGTCATCCGCCTACCGGAGGTGGAAAGTGGCAATATGCCCGATGAGATGAAAAGGGAGGCCATCACCACAGTTCCTATCGAGGACATAGGTGTCGTAGTGCTCGACAACAGGCAGATTACCATCACACAAGGTCTTGTAGCGGCTCTACTTCAAAACACCACAGCCCTGATAACCTGCGACGACAGGCGCATGCCCACTGGTCTGCTCCTGCCGTTGTAGGGCAACACTGTCCAGAATGAGCGCTTCCGAAGCCAGCTCGAAGCCTCGCAACCTTTGCGCAAACAGCTTTGGCAACAAACTGTGAGGGCAAAGATAGAGAACCAAGCCGCCGTGCTGCGCCTGTACACTGTCAAGTCTGTCGCGCGGATGTACACCATGGCCGACAACGTGAAGAGTGACGACAGCGACAACTTTGAGGCACAAGCTGCCGTCTACTATTGGAAGAACGTCTTTACCGACATTCCCACGTTCATACGTGACCAGAATGGGGAGCCACCAAACAATCTCTTCAATTATGGCTACGCCATCCTAAGAGCCGTCGTCGCAAGGGCCCTTGTATCCAGTGGACTGCTGCCTGTTTATGGCATACACCATCACAACCGCTACAACCCATATTGCTTGGCCGACGACATCATGGAGCCCTATCGTCCTTATGTGGACATGCAGGTTCTTCATATCATGCAACAGTATGAGGAGATTCCTGAGAATCTTTCAAAGGAGATGAAGCGCGACCTGCTCTCGATTCCTGTCATCGACACCATGATTGGCGGCAAGAAGCGCCCGCTAATGATAGCTGTTTCAGAGACCACGGCAAGTTTGGCGAAGTGTTTCGCTGGAGAACTGCGTAAGATTTCATACCCCACAATAAATACAGGCAACCGATGATGAACCGATTAAACGAATATAGAGTTATGTGGATTCTTGTTCTTTACGACCTTCCTACTCAAACCCAAAAACAGCGCAAGAGCGCTGCCAAGTTCCGCAAGAGGATCATGTCGGACGGATTCAACATGTTTCAGTTCTCCATTTACATTCGTAATTGTTCAAGTTTGGAGAATGCTGAAGTGCATATCAAGCGGGTGAAGTCCATGATGCCCGACGAAGGCCACATAGGGATATTCAAGATTACAGACAAGCAATTTTCTGAGATAGAGATATTCAACTGTAAGGCGAAGAAGCAAGCAAGGAAGCCTCCACTCCAGCTTGAGTTTTTCTAAAACACAACAAGGGATTCTGTCTTTTTCAAGAAGAATCCCTTTGTTTTGCTTTACTCTTTTTTAATTCTAATTTCAAGCGTAACAACCTTTGCTCCAATCCATTGCGTCAATCGAGTTGTTTCTTACCCTGCAAAGGTACAAATTTTTCAGCTAATCACAACGCATTGGCATCAGTCCAATCCGAGTTGAAAGTTGTTTCTTACCCTGCAAAGGTACAAATTTTTCAGCTAATCACAACTGATATCCCGCTCCTCATCTGTGAGGGCTGGTTGTTTCTTACCCTGCAAAGGTACAAATTTTTCAGCTAATCACAACGGTTAGGTGCTTACCATAAAATATATGAGGTTGTTTCTTACCCTGCAAAGGTACAAATTTTTCAGCTAATCACAACTACTCATGGTCGCTCTCGTGTTGTTTCCAGTTGTTTCTTACCCTGCAAAGGTACAAATTTTTCAGCTAATCACAACGAGAGCCGAAAGTTCACGGTCGTCGAGATGTTGTTTCTTACCCTGCAAAGGTACAAATTTTTCAGCTAATCACAACTGCTTCCTCTTCCTTCCAAACTGCCGCCACGTTGTTTCTTACCCTGCAAAGGTACAAATTTTTCAGCTAATCACAACATTCCACCCCTCGCGGCGGACATGAGCCAGTTGTTTCTTACCCTGCAAAGGTACAAATTTTTCAGCTAATCACAACTGTTCTTTCGGATAAACTTAAAAATGAAAAGTTGTTTCTTACCCTGCAAAGGTACAAATTTTTCAGCTAATCACAACTAGGCGGAATATCCTTGAAGATACGGTTAGGTTGTTTCTTACCCTGCAAAGGTACAAATTTTTCAGCTAATCACAACCTGAATGATGCAGTGGACTACGCCAAAAAGTTGTTTCTTACCCTGCAAAGGTACAAATTTTTCAGCTAATCACAACAGAAGCCGGCATATTCGTCGTTGAATGGCGGTTGTTTCTTACCCTGCAAAGGTACAAATTTTTCAGCTAATCACAACTTCCCAATGGGGCTTCTATGTTCGAATGCGTTGTTTCTTACCCTGCAAAGGTACAAATTTTTCAGCTAATCACAACGAGTCCTTGACGCTGAGATAGAGAGACTTAGTTGTTTCTTACCCTGCAAAGGTACAAATTTTTCAGCTAATCACAACAGGCTGATAAAGCCCGTTACGGATAATGAGTTGTTTCTTACCCTGCAAAGGTACAAATTTTTCAGCTAATCACAACCTGTCAGCGTCAGCACATTGCCGGCATTGGTTGTTTCTTACCCTGCAAAGGTACAAATTTTTCAGCTAATCACAACATAGTCTATCATTTGGTCTGAGACAAACTTGGTTTCTTACTTTTCCTTTTTTTTATATCCGATTTTCCGAAATTCGATATGGTTATCCTGTTTTTTTATCTATTTTTGTGGCAAATTCTAAATCGTTTTTTGCTATGAACAAGTATTTTACCTATGTATTGTCACTGCTTTTGAGTGCGGTGAGTCTTGTTGCAGTTGCCCAGGAGAGCAACTATCCCGACAGTCTGAATGGCTATTTCCGTCTGTCCAACCCCGACTTGAACACCTATCTTACCGCTTTCACCCAGGGCGGACTCGGCTCCACCACGGCCAACCCCGCCAATGCATCTCAGGTGGTGAGGCTCACCACTTCTAAGATGTATTCCTTGGGCGACGATATGGCTGCACTCCAGGCCCGCCTCGACAAGGGTGAGATCGACCAGGAGACCTATTCCAAACTCTTCCAACAGCTGATGACCCTCAACAGCTGGAAGAGCGGCTTCTATCCTGTGACGAGCCTCAGCATTCAGGGCACCGACTACGCCTTGTTCTTTTCCAAACTGAGCGACTATTGCGACCGCGCCATCAACGCTTTCCTCAACGACGAGGTGTCCACAATCTATGAGAATAATTATCAGAACCTCATGCTCCTGAGCGTCTTCTCGGGAGTGATCTATCCTGCCAACCTCGCCACCGTCGACGACTTCAAGGCGTGGTGCCAAAGCTACCTCACCCAATGGCGTGAAATCGCCGACTTCCACCTCTATTTCCATCCCCTCTCGGTCACTCCCGACAATGGTGGCTCCTCCTTCTTCACGGGCAACTACGCCATCGAGTTCAAGACACCTGCTTGGATTGGAAACATGAAGAACGCCCAGACCTACATCAATGCCATCCTGACCAGCAACGGAACCAACCCCGATGTTGACACCCTCAACATCTGGCAGGAGACTTGTGAGCGCGTGCTCGCCCAGATTGCCAAGGACTATTCGGAAGAGTCGGAACCCTACAAATTGGCCGACAACCTGCTCAACTACACCCAGGCCGACAACGTCTACGCTTTGTGCACCGATGCGAACGGCGACCTGTACTCCCAGCAGTTGCCCGACGCCTTCGGCACGAATGGCGTAACGTTGACCACCGAGCAGACGCAACGCATCACGTGGAGGCCTGAGTACGTGAACGAGGCCTCACCCTTTGCCGTGGCCCCCGACGCCGCAAAGAAGGGCAGCGACGGCTATTTCTACACCACCCTCAACACCGCCTTCCCCTATAAGGTGCTGTCGCCCGACGTAGAGGTCAACACGGTGTCGTCGGTAGATGCCGCAACAGGTGGCGCAACGCTTGATAAGATAGCCGATGGCAAGGTAGGAGCCAACACTGCCGTGGTGGTGAGGTCCAAGTCCACCGCCCTGGCCGACAACCAGTTGGTGCCGTTGGATGAAGACGTGGCTCCCATTGAGGGCAATGTGCTTCGAGGCACCCTGTTTGCCCAAAACAACAACGGCAGCATGAAAACCCTGACCGTGGCCAATGACCAGCCCGCTTTCCTTTTGATTCCTGAGACCGTACCGGCCAACACCGCCTTCTATGAGGGCAAGGTTGCCAACGGCATCGGCTCCCTCCACAACACCTTTGGCCGTAGCGTCGTCTTCGACCTGCAGGGTCGCAAGGTCGCCACTCCCCAACAGAAGGGCGTCTACATCATCAATGGCCAGAAGGTTGTGGTGAGATAGCCCCACCTCTCTCCGTCGATCTCTCTCTCTTACCTACCATCTTACCCTCCTCCTTCGCGATGCGCGTCGCATCCAAGGAGGGGGAGGGATATATCTTGTTCCCAAAATACACAGCTTATGAGACGATTTTTGCCCCTTGTCATTTTAGGCTTGTCCATCGGATTGCATGGCCATGCCCAAGAATCCAAATTTTGGGGATTCCTTGCCCAATCCTCCGAATGGAGTACCCAATATGGAGTCTACTCCTACCAGACCGTTTCCCCGTTCGACAAGACACCTCTGTTCACCACCTCCGACTATACCTTCAGTGCCGGCTGCGCTTGGCAGAACGGCTATTATTACGGCATGGACTACTACAAGGGCGGCTGGTTCTCAGGACCCTCCGCCACCCTCCACAAAATCAATACCGACACGTGGCAGGCCGAGGGCGAGCCGCTCAGCCTGACTCTTCCCGACCAAATCAACTTTGTCGCCATAGAGACCGCCCAGGCCACCAACGGCACCACGTGGGGAGAGTTCCGCACGCAGGATGACAATACCTACGAGCTTGGCACCGTAGACTATGCCAACATGACGCGGACCACCCTCTCTACCACTACCCGCTATTATCTCGCCCTTGGCATCAGCAGCGACGGCTTCCTCTACGGCGTCGACACCAATGGCGACCTCTACCGCATTAGCACCTCCACAGGCGAGGAGGTGCGGGTGGGCAACACAGGCATCAAGATTGGCGGCGAGTATACCGACCCCAAGGACTATGCCACCTGCGGCGAAATCGATCCCGTCAGCAACGAGTTCTATTGGCCCTATTACACGGGAGTCTACGGCGACTCTGTGGTGATGTACAAGATCAACCTCTCCACGGCTGCCGCCACAAAGGTGGGAGTCCTTCCCCAAGGCGACCAGATTGTGGGCATGGTATTCCCCGTCTTGCAGGCCCCGGAGGGCGCGCCCGCACCGGCTGCCAACATCACCTTCGACTTCGCCGACCCCGCATTGGCGGGCAAGGTCTCGTTTACCGCTCCCGACACCACAGCCGGCGGCCATCCCCTCGCTGGTCAACTCAACTACAAGGTGGAGACAGCCTCCGGCACCCTTCAGGGCACTGTGTCGCCCGGCACTGTAGCCTCAGTGGATGTGGCCGCTAAGGCATCCGGCATGTTGAGCGTCAAGATCACCCTTTCCAACGACAAGGGTGCGTCGCTCCCGGCCTCAGCCTCGCGTTGGGTGGGCTACGACATTCCCGAGCAGCCCGGTGGAGTCAAAGCCACGTTGGAAGATGACACCGTGGCCACCATCCGTTGGGATTCACCCTCCAAGGGTCTGCACGAAGGCTTCTTGGGCAAGATGACCTACGATGTCTGCCGTGTCGTCGACAATGAGTCGACCTCCATCGCAGAGGGCGTTGCCGCCACATCGGTGAAGGACACCTTGAGGATCGACGGCAACAAGAGGGTGACTTACGGAGTCAGGGCCCACAACGCCACGCAGGTGGGCGATTATGGCTACAGCGACGCTTTGGTTGTCGGTTCCGCCTACAGCGTCCCCTTTGAGGACAAGTTTGACGAGAACACCAAGCGCGACTTCTATACCACCATCGATGCCAACCACGACGGCATCACCATCTTCCGCCACTACACGGAAGCCCAGTTTGGAGGAATCATCCCCGAACAGGACTACCACGAGATGGGCTACACGGCCTTGAAGGCCAAGGAGAAGGCCGACGACTGGTTTGTCACTCCCAAGATCCGTCTCGAAGCTGGCGCAGTCTATAAGTTCTCCGTGGATGCCAAATCCTCAAGTCTCATGAATGACGATGAGCAGATCATGGAGGTCAGGATGGGGACTGGCAACTCTGTGGCCGCCATGCAGCTCCCCGTGATGTCACCCCTCACCATCACAAGCTCCGAAGTGAAAACCTGTCTCAAGGAGTTCACTGTCAGCAAGAGCGGCACCTACCATTTCGGAATCCATGTGATGACGGAGCCTGGCCGGGAGAGCCTTTACTTCACCAACATCCTTGTGGCCGTTGCCTCAGACCCCGAAGCACCCGACTCTGTGGGGCTGTTGCGCGCTGTGGCCGACCCCAACGGACAGCTCAAGGCCACCGTGCATTTCGTCGCCCCCACCAAGACCAACTCCGGCAAGACGCTCGGCAGCCTCAGCCGGGTGGAGATTCTGCGCAATGGAGAGGTCATTGCCAGCCCTACGGGCATCCGTCCCGGAGAGGAAGTCTCGTTCGTCGACAAGAGTCCCCAAAACGGCTTCAACAGCTACACCGTGATTCCCTACAACGACAAGGGCAACGGACGAAGGGCGGAAGTGGATTCCGTCTATGTGGGCGTGGACGTTCCCATGCCGCCCTCGGGTTTGTCGATAGCCGACACTGGGGATGGGTTCAACTTCTGTTGGAAGCCCGTTGCCCAAATAGGTGCCAATGGACACATTGTCCGTCCGCAGGATGTAGCCTACAGGCTCCAGCTTTTGGATGACACCTATCGTCCCACGGAGGAAATCAAGGACACCATAGGTCTGCAGGCCCATTACGCCATCAACACCGATGAGGGAGCGCAAGACCTCATCAGGTTCGGCCTCATGGCCCACAATGCTGCCGGAGAGAGCGGCTATACCTACGGCCGCACTCTGATAGGCGCCCCCTACAGCCTCCCCTTTGCCGAGAGCTTCGCCACCGGCACAGGCCATGGCATCAACTGGATGGAGGGCGACGGCCTCTTTGCCATCACCACCACTGAGAGTTCCGACCAGGATGCAGGGTGCGTGGCCTACACCCCCGACCGCATGGGAGCCACCGCATCTTTCAATTTGGGAAAGATGAGCCTTCAATCCGCCGTCCATCCCCGCCTCTCCTTCATGTATTGCCATTTGGGCTCTGAAGATACGATTGTGGTCAAGGCCGCCCTCCCCAACGGCGGGGAATGTGCCCTCGACACCATCAAGGGCGACGACAGCAAGGAGGGCTGGGAGAAGACCACAGTCGCCCTCGACTCTCTTGTCGGCAACAGGTATTTCATCCCCAAGTTTGTTGTCACCGCCAATTCCGGGCGCACGGTCTGCCTCGACCAGATTCTTGTGCGCAATCCCTACGACACCGATTTGGCTTTGGGCATTGTGGCTCCCGACACCGTGGAGGCTGGCGTCAAGACCACGCTCAAGGTGATGGTCGCCAACCAGGGCCTGAAGCCCGCCTCGGGCTATCGCGTCGACGTGTTGCAAGGCTCCACACTGATAGCCACGGTCCAGTCCGTAGCCCCATTGCAGCCCGACGAGACGTCCACTTATGAACTGTCGCCCGTGATAGACGGCCACGATGGCCAGAGCGTCATCCTCAAGGCCCAGCTCTTCTGCCCCAAGGATGTCTACCCCGCCAACGACGCCGCCACCTACGTGGTCTATGTCGATGGCACCACACGTGTGGGCAGTGTCAACGCAGCGTCCGCCCATCCGGTCGACATCTATTCAGTCGACGGCAAGCTCGTCCGAAGCCACGCCACTTCGCTTGGCGGTCTGCCCCAAGGCGTCTACATCCTGGAGGGAAAGACCATTCGTGTTAGGTAACTGTCAACCATTATAAACGAATACAATATGTTCTCACAAAAAAGCAATATCATTTTGGCCTTGGCCCTCTGCTGCGCCCTTGCGGCAGAGGCCAAGCCGAGAACGCAAGCGCAGATTCTGCAGCTTGCCGGCGAAGCCCTTACCTCCAAGGTTGCCCCCGCAAGGCGCGCAGCGGGCAAGGCGGAGCTTTCTGTGGCATACGCCTCCAAGGCACTGACCGTGGTGGGACGGTCCAGCGGAGGCTATGCCGTCATTTCCAACGACGACCTCCTGCCGGCCGTGTTGGCCTATTCGCCCACCGACTTCAGCAAGTCCGACACCAATCCTGGCCTCAAGTGGTGGCTCGGTGCCGTGGAGGAGGCCGCGGGGCAGATTGTGGCCGAGGGGGTGCCTTATCGGAGGATCAGTCCCGACCTCAACACGTTTCCTGCCCAAGTGCCTCAGATGCTCAGTAGCATTTGGGGACAGTTGGAGCCATACAACAACTTCTGCCCCCTCGAATATGATGTCAATGGCAAGTTGGTGGGCCGCACGGTAGTGGGATGTGTGGCAACGGCGATGGCGCAAATCATGTACTACCATGGCTATCCCACCCATCCCACCGGCACCTATACCGACATGCAGACCACTGACGCCTTTGGCCGTCCTGTTCCCATCACCGTGAATCTCGACGACTACGTCTTCGACTACTCGCTGATGCGCGATTCCTACACGCCCGGCAACTACTCCCAGGCCGAGGCCGACCAGGTGGCGGCCCTGAGCTATGCTTGCGGCGTGACGTTCGCCATGATTTATGGCACCGAGGCTTCAGGCACCTTTTCCGACAGTGCGGTGGTGAGTCTCAAGAAGCATTTCGGATTCTCTGGCGCCCGGCTGCTTCAGCGCTCCTCCTATTCCGAAGACGAAGCTTGGATGTACATCATCTTCGACGAACTCAGCCACAACCGTCCCCTGATGTATTCCGGAGCCGACGACCTTTACACAATAGGTGGCGGCGGTCATGCCTTTATCTTCGACGGCTACGATGCCGAGGGACTTGTGCATGTCAACTGGGGATGGTTCGGCCGCAACGACGGCTATTACGAGGTGGACCTGCTCAATCCCCGCCAGCATAGTTTCCACAACCAGCAGGACATGATCATCGGTTGCGAGCCTCCCGCCCAGGGCGGCGCGCTGATGGATTCCCTGCGTGTGGAGGGACCCGTCAGTGAAGACAGCCTCAGGCTCTATGCGGAGAAGAGCCTCACCCAGGGCCTGCGCGTGCTCGACCTCTCCCAAGCCTCTCTCCCCGGCGACTCGCTGCCCACGAAGGCCTTCTATGGCAGCCAGCTGCGCAAGGTCGTCCTGCCCCAGCATCTGGTCTCCATCGGTGATGGCGCCTTTGGCGACTGCCGCAATCTCTCCGAGGTCGTGTTTGGCGACAACGCTGAGCGCCATTTCGTGGTGGTCGACCATGTCGTCTACAATGCCGACACCACCGAGGTCATAGAGGTGCTTCCTTATTATTATAATGCGGCGAGCATGATGGCCGACTACACCTCTGTTTATGAAGTGCCCTCCACGGTGAGGTCGATTCACAAGTATGCCCTCGATGGTTGCTTCAGAATCCAGGGTCTCGTGCTCTCCAAGAATGTGGAGCATTTGGGCAGCAGCGTCTTCGCCCATGCCACCAACCTCAAGCGCATCTGTGTGCGCACCTCCACGCCGCCAGCCGTCGACGTGCATGCCTTCGACGGCCTCGATGTCGGCTACACTCAGTTGGCCATTCCCGCCGGCACCAGCGACGTCTACATGCGTTCTGCCGGCTGGAGAGACTTCTTCAAGTTGGACAACGTCTTGGAGCAGGGCACCAACATCCGCGCCACCGATGTCTATCGCCACGAGGGCGACGACAATCCCGAATGGCAGTATCGCATGTTTGGCGACTTCGTTCCCGGCACTCCCGTCCTCAGTTGTGCTGCCGGCAAGAATGCTCCCGTGGGCGAGTATCCCATCGTGGTGGAGCCCGGCACTGTCGAGGGCGACGATGTTGTCTTCACCAACGGTACGCTTCATGTGGTCGACAAGAGTGCGCAGCTGCCCACCACAGGAATCCACGGCCTGACCCTCACGGGCAGCGACCGTGCCTTCACGCTCGACGGCCGCGCCGCGTCTGCCTCATCGACGGCCGCGCCGCGTCGCATCCTCATCATCAATGGCAAGAAAATCATCAAGTAGAATATCATAGACCGTAAAGACTGGCAGCTGTCCGCTTCCCTGCAGTCATCGCGACTTCCCACGCTGGCTATGAGGCGGTGGCTGCCAAAGGTCTTTTACAAATCAAAAACTAATAGCTTGTTATATGAAACACAATGTTACCCTAACCCTCATCCTGGCCGCGTTCTCTTCTGCCATAGCTTGTGCGCAGCAGTTCCGACCCGCCAATCCCGCCCCTGTTAGGCTGCAAGTGGTCAGCGTGCAAAAGGCCGGCCAACTCACCCCCGTCACCACAACTCCCATCGTCTCCCAGCCCGAGGGCGACCTCCTGCCAAATTTGGAGTGGACATCGAGAGCCTGCTATGCGGAGGGCCAGTCGGCGGTTTGGAAAGACCGCGAGGGATTGGTGGCCGAGGTGGTCAGGAAAGGCAACGAGATGTATCTCCACAACCCCGTCTCCATGCTCGCCGGCTCCATCAGTTGCTGGGTGAAAGGCAGTTTGGGCAGCGATGGCACTGTCCTGACGATACCCACCCCCCAGGCCTACGCCTTGAACAATCCCGGTACGGAGCAGGAAACCATGCTCTATGCCACGCGCATCAGCGCCACCGACGGCAGCGTGGAGAATGGCAAGATGGACTTGACCTTCACCTACGGCGATGAGGGGCTGACACAGACCGACGGCGGCATGCTCGCCATCACCGACTTGGAGGGCAACTTCTATGGCTATGGCGACATGAAGATCCTGCTGCGTGCCATCACCGACAAGGTGACGACACTGCCCGACGGACTTGTCCCCGAGAGCTACACCTTGTCCTACGAATCGCAGGGGAGCAAGGGAAAGCAGACCGCCCAAGTGGCCTTTGATGGCAGCGAGGTCTATATCTCCAATCCTCTTGGCTCCGGCTCTTCCTGGCTGAAGGCCACCTTGGACGGCAACACCCTGTCGCTGGCCACCCGGCAGTATTTGGGAGCCGAGGCGGGCTACCTGTTCTATATGGGCGCGGCCAAGGACTCCACCTATGTGGTGAGCAATCCTGTCACGGGCGACCAGACGGTGGGCACCTACAACTTGATCGACAAGCCCGCCATCCTGTTCGACTACGACCCAGCCACAAAGACCTTCCATTCCTCCGACATCATGATTGTCAATGCGGGCAAGAACCGTATTGGCGACACCTATGTCGCCTACGGCAAGCCGGCCTACGCGCCTTGGACCATGCTGCCCGCCACGCCTGCCACACCGAAGATTGACTCTTATCTCGACCTGTCGCCCTACGCTTCCTACGGACTCTCGGGAGCCATCGTCACGTTTACGGTTCCATCGGTCGATGTCGACGACAATTTCATTGCCCAGGAGAATCTTTATTACCGCGTGTCGTTCGATGGTCAGCCCAAGGAACTGCTTGGCGCCCGCGACATCCCTTATTACTTCACCGGCAGCGACGCTTCTGCCGTGCTTCAAGGCAGCGGCGACAGCCGTCAGCTGCAGGTAAGCACGGCTCCCACCGACAGCATCAGCATCCAGAGCTTCTATGTCGTCGGCGGTGAGACGAGGGCATCCGACATCGTCACCTATCTCATTGCTGATGGCACAAGCCATGTCACCAATGGGCTTCTGGCCGTCAGCCAGCCGGTGTCCGCCGCTCCCGTCGCCACCTCTTGGTACGACCTGAGCGGAAGAGCCGTCAGCGATTTCTCTTCCCATGGTGTCTATGTCTGCAAGATGAGGTATGCCGATGGGAAGGTGACGGTGAAGAAAGTGTTGCGTTAATCCCCAATGCCTATAGCTATGAACAAGATTATCCTTTCCCTGTTGTCCGCCATCGTCTGTCTGCCGGCCTTGTGCCAGCAGCGCAGCGATGCGGCCATGCTCCGTGCCGCCCAAAGACAGTGGAGCTCACTCTGCCACAGTGCTGTGGGGTTGCCTCGCGAGGCGAGCCTCCAGGTTCTCAAGCGCACGGATGCCCTCACCGTCTATGGCACTCCCGGGCAGGGCTTCGTCGTCACCGCCCGCTCCATGGATTTCCCTGCCGTGGTTGCCTATTCCGATTCCCGTTTTCCACAAGAGAATGTCCCCGATGGACTGCAATGGTGGATGGACAAGATGGAGCGGGTGATGGACAGTGGCTCCTATTCCTCGGCTGCCGCCCTCTCCAGCGACACCTACAGCCCCGTTGAACCCATGTTGAAGACCAATTGGGCGCAGGAGTCGCCTTACAACGGTCTCTGTCCGACCACTGGGGGTGCGTGGGGTTCTAAGCCCATGACGGGCTGTGTGGCCACGGCCATGGCACAGATTCTCAACTTCTTCCAATATCCATCCTCCTCCACGGGCGACGCCTACTACCTTTTCGATGGCAGCGACACCCACCACAACGTGTCGTTGTCCACCACTTTCGACTGGGCCAATATGGCCAACACCTACACTTGGGGCTATTCCAATGCGCAGGCAAAGGCCGTGCAGGAACTCATGCGCGATTGTGGCTATGCCTCGCACACCGTCTACTCCGCCCAAGGAAGTGGCACCACCGCCTACGATGCGGGCTACGGGCTGGCCCACAACATGCGCTACGACTCCTTGGCCCTGCGGGTGAGCCGCCGAATCTTCTTTGGCGACGACGACTGGATGACGGCCATCTATGACGAGCTGCAGGCGCGCCGCCCCATCCTCTACAATGCCGTCGACCCTGACAAGATGGGACACGCCTTCGTGTTCGATGGGATGGACAGCGAGGGACGCGTCCACATCAATTGGGGATGGTCGGGCGCCGCCAATGGCTATTTCGACGTGCGCTCCCTGAATGGCCTCATACCCTCTTACCCCAATCCCTATACGGGTGGGACCATCGCCTACAACTTCTGCGAGGACCAGATTATGGTGACAGGCTTCAAGCCACAGGAGACGGCTGATGCCGGTGAGCATTACTGTTCCTATTTTGCCATGCTTGAGCCAGACTCCATGTGGATCGACAACGACTCGCTGAAATTGAAGCCTGTTCCGATGTTCAACTTCACGCATCTTGACTTCACGGGCTTGCTCGGCATAGTCGTTGAGGACACCACCGGCCACGCCGTGGTGCAGCCGTTCTTCTATACGCCTTGGCAGGGAGCGGATGGGACGATAGGCCTGCTCGGCGGCTCCTATCCCACGACGGCTTTCTATCCTGCGGCCACGCTCAACGATGCCGATGGTACCACTCCGCGTCCCGATGGCAGGTATAAGATTTATTTGGTGTCGTGGTCGTCGCAGGAAATGGCCGGCCATCATGATCCTCAGCATGTCCGCTTCCCCGTGGCGTTTGCCAAGCCGGGCCAGCCCAACTACAACGTATGGGAAGTGCGTAAGGAGAATGGCCATTGGGTGGAATCCTCCATGCGGCTCTCTGACCTGACGGTTGCCGACGCCATCTCAACGCCACGCCTTCTCCCTGCCGACGGCAAGGTGAGGGTCTACGACATGCAGGGGCGGCTCATCTTCGAGGGCGACAGGCTTCCCGAATCACTTGGCTCGCACCATGGCGTGGTGATTGTCAGGCAGAACGGCCGGTCGTATAAGATTAAGGCTGGTTCTATAAATTAGGTCGAGGCGTATTGGGCTTACGCCCACCTTTTCTC
>SAMEA3663103__coassemble_463_pt1 | contig 18468 bp, 17 predicted proteins | sample SAMEA3663103__metabat2_high_PE_013 | metagenome-assembled genome bin SAMEA3663103 (sample SAMEA3663103) | pig gut metagenome | biome: pig gut; feature: pig-associated habitat; material: faeces | place: France | collected 2012 | reverse complement strand
CGGTCTGCCGCCTGCTCGCGCCCGAAGGCGTGTTCTCGGCCATCATCCCCACACAGGCCGAGGAGGCGTTCAGCGCGGAGGCCTACATAAGGGGACTCAGGGCCACGCGACGGCTGCTCGTCAAGACAACTCCCCGCAAGCAACCCAAACGCGTGCTGTTGGCCTTCAGGAGGACCGCCTCTCCCCCACCCCCGGGCGAGACCTTCGGGGCCACCGCCAACCTGCTCAATCCCGACGCAAGCCGCTCGGACTGGTATGGGCTGCTGACAAAGGAATTCCTTCTGTAAGTCATTCAAGTTTCGGAAGTAGGGTGTTCAATATGGTGTATCAGTAATTATCATGAATAAAGAAAGGGCTACTGATGACATTTTAGTTTTTTTAATATTCGAGTCCGATTGGTAGTCAAGAGCGAAACTATCAATCAGATACAAGCGTGGGAGACAACCGCTGCGGACAATTTCAACTCCAATAGCTGAAATCGGAATTTGGCAATACAAAAAAAATGTAATACCTTTGCAAAGATGATTGAAATACAAAGGCACATAGAGATATTATTGTTGGACAACGACTGCGTCATTGTCCCAGGCTTTGGCGGGTTCATGGCCCACCATGTTGCCGCGCGCTACGATGAGAACGACGGCTCATTCCTGCCCCCTCTGCGCAGCATAGGTTTCAATCCCCAACTCAAGATGAACGACTCCCTGCTGGTGCAGTCGTACATCGAGGCTTACGACATCAGCTATCCCGAGGCTTTGAGAAGGATAGAGGATGAGGTGAGCGAAATCAGACAACACCTTGACAACCACGGCTCATACGAGCTTACCGACTTGGGCAGGCTCAGCATGAACGATGAGGGCAACATCACCTTTGAGCCCTGCGAGGCCGGAATCCTCACACCCAGGCTCTACGGACTGAGCAACTTCAACATGGAGCGGCTCGCCTCTCCCGCCGCAGCGGAAAAGCCCGTGGAAGCCATGGCCGAGGATGAAAGGCCGGAAGCCCCGGAAGAGCAGGAGAAAGAACAGCCCACTCTCAACGAGATACTCATGCAAGGCAGCGACGACGGAGAGAAACGCCACATCATGATTCCCGTCAGCTGGGTGAGAAACGCCGTGGCAGTGGCCGCCGTTATATTGGCCTTTGTCCTGATTCCGTCGAGAATGGATTCTCCCACAGCCAAAAGCGTGCAGATGGGTGACATCGACACGGAACTGCTCATCAAGGTGATGCCCAAGGCCTCCACATCGAGCGAACCCTTGCGGCTGAAAGCCAACACCACGCAAAAGGGCAACAGTCAGGACAACAGACCTGCAGCCACCGCCACCGCGCAAAAGAATTGCTACAGCCTGGTGCTGGCCAGCAAGGTGACGAAGCGCAACGCCAACGACTTTGTGGCACAGCTCAGAAAGGAAGGCTATCACGACGCACGCCTCTACGCCCAGGACGGCAAGGCCACAAAGGTGGTCTATGGCAGCTACGAGTCGATGGATGAGGCACAGAAAGCCCTGCGCTCGCTCAGAGCAGACGAACACTTCAAACAGGCTTGGATCATCCTGATCCACAACGCATAAGCCAGACGCAGGATAAAGTTATTTGCAGTTTATGAAAAGAGTACGCTGCCCCAAATGCAACAATTTCATCACGTTTGACGAGACAAGGTATCAGGAAGGCCAAAGGCTGGTATTCCAGTGCGGGGAATGCGGCAAGACTTTTGGCATCAAGATGGGCGTGAGCAAACTCCGCGCCCCCCAAAAGGAGGAGAAGCCCGAAGAGGTGGCCGAGGACCGCGGATGCGGATGCATTGTCGTGATAGAAAACGTGTTCCACTACAAGCAAGTGATACCCCTCGGCATGGGCGACAACGTGATTGGCCGCTACATGAAGGGTTCGGGCATCAACTGCCCCATCGAGACCAACGACCCCAGCATCGACATGAACCACTGCGTGATAAACGTCTCCAAGGACAAGCACGGCCGCCTGAAATATGTGCTGCGCGACGGTCCAAGCTACACGGGCACCTTCGTGGGCAACGAGATTCTTGGCGACAGGGAGCGGCGGGTGCTCGAAGACGGCGACCTCTTCACCATCGGGGCGACAAGCATCATCCTACAAACACAAAAACCATAATCCACAATTCACATTTCACAATTGGCATTGGCCGTGAATGCAGGGATTCAAGCCTACCACGAACCCTGCACCGCATGGTGTCCGCAGCCCGGGAGCTTCGCTGCCCTCAGCGGACAATAGCGTCGCAATTCTCGAACTCTTCATCGCATGGTGTCCGCTGAGGACAGTGTACCTCCCAGACTAGACCTCCCGAAGAAAAAACTTGAAAACAGGCTGGCGCAGCGCCCCTGCAAGGGGTTGACGGCCTGTAGTCTGTCTTGATGACATGAAATAATGCGGGGAGCAGAGAAAAATATGAACCGCGCATTGTGGATTGTGAATTAAAAGTAGTAACTTTGCGGGGGAAAGCCCAAGCGGCACAAGCCCCAATGGGACAGGGAGCCGCCGGCCGGCAAATCAAGTCGAATCCATAAAGACCAAAGAGAATATGCTGATAGAATATAGGAACGTTGACGTCTTCCAGGAAGACAGCAAGGTGTTAGAGAGTGTGGGCTTCCACGTTGATGAGGGCGAGTTTGTCTACCTCATTGGCAAGGTGGGCTCGGGCAAAAGCTCTCTACTGAAGACATTCTATTGCGAGCTCGACCTCCGTCCCGGACACAGCGAGAAGGCCGAGGTGCTGGGCCGCGACCTCCTCAGCCTCAGGAGAAAGGACGTGCCCGCCCTGCGCCGCGAGTTGGGAATCATATTCCAGGACTTCCAGCTGCTCCACGACCGCAATGTGTTCCAAAACCTGCGCTTCGTGCTGAGGGCTACAGGATGGAAAAGCAAAAAGGACATCAACGAGCGCATCGACGAGGTTCTGACCGACGTGGGCATGTTGGAGAAGAAGCACAAGATGCCCCACGAGCTGTCGGGAGGCGAGCAACAGCGCATCGCCATCGCGCGCGCCCTGCTCAACAAGCCCAAGGTGATCATCGCCGATGAGCCTACGGGAAACCTCGACATAGAGACGGCCACCAGCATCGTGGGGCTGCTGAAGCATGCCACGGAATCGGGGACGGCCGTGGTGATGTCAACCCACAACATACAAATGCTCGACCGCTTCCCAGGAATCGTCTATCGCTGCAAGGACCACCACCTCACCGAGGTGACGAAAGAATACAACAAGATGGACCTCACGGAAGACGCTGCCACCGAGGACAGCCAACCGCGACAAACAGCAATGGCTGGCGATGAATGACAACCGGCGGGGCTCCATTTGAGGATGGCGGGAAAAGCCCTGAAATGGACGGCCTAAAATTCAAGATTATAGGATATAAAGGTTTAGCTACATGAAAGTAATGAAATTTGGAGGCACCTCTGTTGGTTCACCCGAAAGAATCAAGAATGTGTGCAAACTCGTAACAAAATCCGGAGAACCCACATTTGTCGTTCTCTCTGCCATGAGCGGAACCACCAACTCGCTCATCGAGATAACAGACTATCTCTATAAGAAAAACCAGGAAGGCGCCTCAGAGATGATCAACCGCCTGGAGGAGAAGTACATGAAAGTGGCCGACGAGCTGTTTGCCACCAACGAGCGCAAGCAGAAGGCCGTGGACTTCCTCTGGGGAGAGTTTGAATACCTGCGCTCCTTCACTAAGGACTTCTTCACAAGCTTCGAGGAGAAAGCCATCGTTGGCCAAGGAGAGATCATATCCACCAACTTAGCGGTGAATTATCTTCAAGAAACGGGTGTCAACGCAGTGTTGCTCAATGCGTTGGACTTCATGCGCACAGACAAGAACGCCGAACCCGACCTACAGTATATCAAGGAGAAGCTCAGCTCCTGCATGGCCGAGAACAAAGGCCACCAAATCTACGTCACCCAGGGTTTCATCTGCCGCAACGCCTACGGTGAGATTGACAACCTCGAACGCGGGGGCAGCGACTACACAGCCTCGCTCATCGGCGCAGCCATGGGAGCTGAAGAAATCCAAATCTGGACCGACATCGACGGAATGCACAACAACGACCCGAGAGTGGTGGACCACACAGAGGCCGTGAGACAACTCAATTTCGAGGAGGCGGCAGAACTGGCCTACTTCGGAGCCAAGATCCTCCACCCCACGTGCGTGCAGCCCGCCAAGTATGCGGGCATACCCGTGAGGCTGAAGAACACCATGGCTCCCGACGCGGAGGGAACTATCATCGACAACGTGATTGTGCGCGGCAAGATCAAGGCCGTGGCTGCCAAGGGCAACATCACAGCCATAAAAATCAAGTCGAGCCGTATGTTGGGCGCAGCCGGCTTCCTGCGCAAGGTGTTCGACATCTTTGAGAGCTACCAGACACCCATCGACATGATTGCCACCTCAGAAGTGGGCGTGAGCATGAGCATCGACAATGCCACCCACCTGGACGAGATCGTGGACGAGCTGAAGAAATACGGCACCGTTGCTGTAGACACCGGCATGTGCATCGTCTGCGTGGTGGGCGACTTGGACTGGAGCAACGTGGGATTCGAGACCTTGGCCACCGACGCCATGAAGAACATCCCCGTGAGAATGATCTCCTACGGAGGCAGCAACTACAACATCTCGTTCCTGATAAGGGAGGCAGACAAGAAGAAGGCCCTGCAAAACCTGAGCGACGTTTTATTCAACAAGGACGATTCAGCCAAATGACGAAAGGTTCTTTTCCAGTAGAGAGTTTCCGCAAAATGGAAACTCCCTTCTATTATTATGACACCCAGCTGCTGGCGAAAACCCTACAGACCATCAAGGAGGAGGCTGCAAGGCATGAGGGCTTCGCCGTACACTATGCGGTGAAGGCCAATGCCAATCCCAAAGTGCTGCGGCTCATCGCCAGCTACGGAATGGGGGCCGACTGCGTGAGCGGAGGCGAGATCAAGGCCGCACTCGACGCAGGATTCTCCGCCAAGGGCATTGTCTACGCGGGAGTGGGCAAGAAAGACTGGGAAATCAATCTTGGTCTGGAAAAAGGCATCCTTTGCTTCAACGTGGAGAGTCTGGCCGAGCTGGAGGTCATCAACGACCTTGCCGGAAAGGCGGGCAAAGTGGCCGACATCTGTCTGCGCGTGATCCCCGACGTGCGTGCCCACACCCACAAAAACATCACCACCGGGCTGGCAGAGAACAAGTTCGGCATTGCCCTGTGCGACCTGTTTCCTGCAATAGAAGAAGCCCGAAAGATGCCAAACATCCACTTCATCGGAATCCATTTCCACATTGGCAGCCAGATACTTGACATGTTAGACTTCGTGGCTCTCTGCAACCGCATCAACGACATCCAGTCGCAACTGAGGCAGCGCAACATCAAGGCGAGAATCGTAAACGTAGGAGGCGGATTGGGCGTAGACTACACCGACCCCGAAAAGAATCCCATTCCCGACTTCAAGAGCTACTTCCAGACCTTCGCACGCCACCTGCACTTGTGGGGCGAGCAGCAGGTGCACTTCGAATTGGGACGCGCCGTCGTGGCCCAGATGGGAAGCCTCATCACACAGACGCTCTACGTGAAGCATGGCGTCAACAAGAAGTTTGTCATCGTGGATGCGGGAATGAGCGACCTGATACGTCCCGCCCTCTACCAGGCCTACCACAAGATAGAAAACATTTCGAGCGAAAAGCCTTTGGCCACCTACGACGTGGTGGGGCCAATCTGCGAGTCGAGCGATGTGTTCGGCAAGCATATCGACCTCAACGAAACCCAGCGCGGCGACCTGATCGCCATCCGTTCGGCGGGTGCCTACGGTGAGATCATGGCCAGCCAATACAATTGCCGTCCGCTGCCGAAAGGCTATCTTACAGAAGACCTCCTACAAGCATAACACAATATGATTGCCATCAATATCAACATCCTCATCATCTGTGGCCTGCTGATGACAGTGGCTCTTCTGGCTCCTTTGTTGAGCCCGTTCTTCAGAAAGAGGGGAATCGTCAGCCTACTACATGAGGGCGCCAACACTGCCGCCGAAGAAGAGCCACAAGAGCTGCAGCCCATGACCGTGGTCATCACCACCCACGACAACGCCGAGGACCTGGAGCGCAACCTGCCCAAGTTTCTCCACCAAGACTATCCGGCGGGCTTCAGGGTCATTGTGGTGGCCGACAAGTCGGACAACGACACGGTCGACGTGCTGAAGCGGTTCGCCGGGAGCCAGTCGGCCGCTTCCGAGACAGCCATCGACGGCAACGAGAACATCAAGCTCTCTGCCGTCAACGCCCAACTCTATTACATCCTCCTGCCCTCTTCCAGCCGATACATGAGCAGAAAGAAGCTGGGAGTGACCTTGGGAGTGAAGGCAGCCAAAACAGAATGGGTGCTGCTGACCGACCCCTTCTGCAGTCCGGCAAGCGACCAGTGGCTGAGAAAGATGGCCAGCAAGGCGACCGAAAACAAGAATTTAGTCGTCGGATACACCTGCTACAACCAAGACACGCCCGGCTTCATGCGGTTCGAGCGCATCCAAACGGCCTTCTATCTGATGAGACGCGCGCTGGTGGGCACGGCCTGCCGCACCCTACCGAGCAACCTGATGTTTCGCAAGGCAGAGTTCCTCGAACAGGAAGGCTACAAAGGCAACCTTGAACTGATTCGGGGAGAATACGACTTCATAGTGAACAAATACGCCAGGGCTGGAGGCACGGCACTCGTGCTGAGTCCCGACGCATGGATGATAGAGGACAAGCCCAACAAGAAGGCATGGCGCGACAAGCACCTCTTCGCCATTGCCTCACGCCCCAAGCTGTGCCGGCGAAAAGGACTCAGCCTCCTCTATGCCCTCGACCAAACGGCTCTACATGCCACGCTGCTGCTCCTGCTCGCCGCCACGGCTGTGATGGGCTGCATGCAAGAATGGATGGGATTGGGAATCACGGCCTGCGCACTGATAGCCAACGTCATTGTCAACACTGTCGTGAGCCGTTCGGCCGTGAGACCTTTTGACGAAAGCCTCTCCACTTCGAGCCTCTACTTCTACCAGTTGCGCATACTATGGTCGCGGATGGCCATGCAATTTAGGTTCTGGCACGCCAACAAGCTCGACTTCACCACCCACAAACAATAGCTCAGCCATGAGAATAAGATACTACATCGCACCTTCCCTGCCCAAGGAGCATGTGGGGCGAAAGTTGGCACAGCTGCTGGCCGCAACAATGGCCGAAGCTGAGGGCGTTGGGATGATCTGCTCTTCCTCTCTGCCCTTGTCCGACACTCACCCGGAGTCCACTCCCCACCTGGTCCACGTCTTCGGCGCATGGGACTCGGCGGCGGCAAAGTTTCTTTCCAAGGTCCATCGCCGCACGATACCCGTGGTCTTTTCCCCCGTAGGCGGACTGTTGGACTGGAACAAGGAGGTGCTGCCGCCGCAAAAGCGCATCGCCCTCTTGCCGGGCCAAAAGAGCATGATAGCCCATTCGGAAGTGGTTTTCGCATGGAGCGACCAGGAGCGCAAGAGTATCGAGGCCATGAAAAAGCCACAGCGGATGGAGGAATTTGCCAATCCCGTCATCAGCAACACCATCAGTGCCGACGAATTGGCTGCATCGATGTTGGCCATCTACCAGCAAGCAGTGGCGGAATTCGATGCAAAGGTAAGGGAGAGAATCAACAACGACATCTCCAAATGGAAAGACAGCGAGGGCATAACCTCGGTGCTCTTTAAGATGCTCTATGTCCGCCACCAGCTCCATCAAGGGTGCATTCCCCACGAGTCGCTGACCGATTTGTGCCAGACGATGGTCCAAACCGACTACAACGAAGACGAGATGAACGACATCCTGCGGCAGATGAAGTGGGACAAGTGGATGTCGCGCTTGGAGCAGATTATGAGTGAGACCGACGGGCTGACCGAAGGCTTCATGCCCTTGCCCCCGCTCAACGACAACGTGACGAAAAAGATAAAGGAAAGAATAGAACTCGCGTGAAGCCTTGCAAAATGCACAATGCGCTGCAAGGATGCCAAGAGGAGACTGGAGAAGTCACCCTTGATGCAATACCGGAGTATGCATTATGAATTATAGAGCAGGCAGCACCATTGGCCATCCTTTTTCCGACCCGTCTCACTCAATCCCAAGGCCGAGGCCTTAGCGGCGAGCGTGGGAATGTCCTGCTCAAAGAAGCCACTGATGATGAGACTACCGCCCGCAGGCAACACACTGCAGAAGGTATCCATATCTTGGAGCAGGATGTTGCGGTTGATGTTGGCCATCACCACATCAAACATCCCGTTGATATGTGACAGGATATGGGCATCACCCAAAAACACCTCAAGGTTGTCCACATGGTTGATGGCAGCGTTGTGCTTGGCATTCTCCACGCTCCATTCATCGATGTCGTAGGCCACCACCTCCTTGGCGCCCAATTTGGAGGCGGCAATTCCCAATATTCCAGTGCCACATCCACAGTCGAGAAGACGCTTGCCTCGCACATCAAGACCAGAAAGCATGGCCAATACCATGCGCGTGGTCTCATGGGTTCCTGTGCCAAAAGCCTGTCGGGCCTCGATGCCTATCTTGATGGGAGCATTCATCCGCTCCAGGTCCGAGTCAGAAGTATGCGTCTTGTCATAGACCACCATGCGCCCACCGATGGTGATGGGCGCAAAGCCTTGTTGCTCCCAGTCGGCATTCCAGTCCTTGTCCTCCACGCTACTAATGGTATAACCCACCTTGCAGTCGGGAATGTCAAGCTCTTCCAATTTTTCCGCCAACAGCTCCTTGTCGAGGAGCCGTTCCTGCACATAGCCCATACAACCGTCGTCGGTGTCCTCAAAAGCCTCGAAGCCAGCCTCGCCGGCCGCAGCGGCCACCAAGTCGCGCATAACTGCCAGAGAGCCTCTCGATGGTGTCTCAATCACAAAATGAACAGCCTTGTATTTCATGTCTTTTACTATTTTTTACTGCAAAATTAAAAAAAATAGGGAAAAACCTACCACGGATTAGGGAAAATCCGTATTTTTGCATCACATTTAAATATATTTTTGTAGCGTGAATGCATAGGAGTTCCGACTTATTGCCGGACGTGCGCCCAACCGACCCGACAAAGGAGAGGAACGCGCACCTGCCTCTTCGCCAAGAAATGTGATACAAAGCAGATACAACAACAAATATAGGAGAACAAGATATGAAAAGGCTTTTATTAGTTTTATCCATTTTGACTCTGTCTGCCCAGTGGGCGGCAGCCCAGGACGACTTGTATTTCACGCCGACGAAAGACCCAGAGCCTGTTCAGAGAAACTATGTGAACGAGAACAGGGGATACACAGGCCAAGCTTGCCGCGACGTGGACGAATATAACCGCGTGGGGAAGTACCGCAGCCATTATCAAAAGATAGACGGCTCGGGCAACGACATCATCACCTTGCAAGGCGTGGGTGCCGACACCAGCTATGTCGACACGCTGTTCTACGGGCCTGAGGCCAATTGGAGCAGATACCACGATGATGACAGCTACAACGACTTCCGCTATAGCCGCATGATAGACTTCGACTGGTGGGGCTGGCCCGCCTATTGGAGCTACAACTACATGTACTCTCCCTATTGGTGGACCTACGACTATTACGGATGGGGCGACCCATGGATGGCCGGCTACTGGAATTGGGGATGGCCCTACTATGGCTATTATCCTCGCTGGGGCTGGTTCGGCCGCTACGGATGGGGATGGCCCTACTATTGGGGACGCCCCTACTATTATACGTATTGGGACTGGGGAACCCCCAGTTATTACAACAATGGCGGCGGCAACTTCCGCTATGGCGCCACCGGCACACGCAACCATGGAGGATGGTCTGGGCGAGCCACAGCCTCAGAAGCCACAGGCAGCCGCAGCGGCAACTTCTCGGGCTACCGCGGAAACAGGTCCAACCAGAGCTATGACAACAACTCCTTCGGCAACAGCTCGCGCAACAGCAGCCCACGTGCCTCCTACCCCTCTTCGTCACGCTCAGGCAGCTCGTTCGGAGGCGGCTCGTTCGGAGGCGGCTCACGCGGCTCATTTGGAGGAGGCGGCTCCTTTGGAGGCTCACGCGGCGGAGGCGTGCGCATGGGCGGACGCCGATAAATCGATTGTGTAACTTTTAAAAGAAATCAACCCAGAATATGAAAAAGACTTATTTGATACTCTGTTCAGCTCTCTTGGCCACGGCTCCTGCCATGGCCCAGGAGACCTACGAAAACGCAAAGATAGCCCAAAAGGACCTCAATGGTACAGCACGCTACGTGGGTATGGGCGGCGCACTTGAGGCCTTGGGCGCAGACCTGACCACAATGGGCACGAACCCCGCTGGTATTGGCCTCTACAAGCATTCGGCAGCAGGAATCTCGGCAGGACTGCAAATCCAAAGCAACGCCCACGACTTTGACAACGGCAACACCACCAATGCCTCGTTCGACCAGGTAGGCTTCGTGTGGTCCACACGCTCGGGAAGAAAGAGCTTCCTCAACTTCGGATTCAACTACACCAAGAGCCGCAACCTCGACTTCATCCTCTCAGCCGACAACAGTCTCCGCGGAGGTTCCATCAGCAAGCACTCCTACATCAAGAACATGTTGGGCAACGTCAACCAAGGTGGATTCTTCATCGACAAGAACACCACAGGCGAATACATTGGCTATGAGAATGCGTCGAGTTCCTACACGTCGCCCAACTTCACGCAGTTGGACTACCTGCTCTGGAACGCCTTCATCACAGACCCCACCACGGGTGCTGCGGGATACAACGAGGCCAGCCGCTACAACTTTGACCGCGCCCACACGGGCTATATCGGCCAATACGACTTCAACATCAGCGGCAACCTCAACGACCGCGTGTTCCTCGGCGTCACTTTCGGACTCTATGATGTCCACTACAAGGGCAACAGCGTCTACACTGAAAGCCTCATCAACAGCACAGGCCAAGACGCAGGAAAACTCACCATCAACGACAACCGCAAGATTACAGGCACAGGATTCGACATCAAGCTTGGCGCCATCTTCCGTCCCATCGAGGAGTCTCCCTTCCGCATCGGCCTCTATGTACACACACCAACATGGTACGACTTGACCACCGAGAACTATACCGTTCTCAACAACGGCTCCTCCGTGGGTGCCTACGACGAGGGACACAGTGGCGAAAGCTACGACTACAAGGTGTTCACGCCCTGGCGCTTCGGCTTCAGCTTGGGCCATACGGTGGGCAATTACCTCGCTCTCGGTGCCACCTACGAGTATGCCGACTATTCGACCATCAAGAGCCGAATCAACACAGACGACTACTACGATGACTGGTCGGGCACGTGGTCTTCCTCAAGCGACAACGACAGGGTGATGAACAACCACACCGAGCGCACGCTCAAGGGAGTCAGCACGCTCAAGTTGGGAGCTGAGTACAGGCCCATCAAGGACTTGGCCATCCGCGTGGGTTACAACTATGTGTCAAGCCTCTACAAGAAAAGCGGCTTCAAGGACAACACCCTGCCGTCGGAAGGCAGCTACTATGCCTCCATGGACGACTACACCAACTGGAAAGACTTGAACCGCATCACCTGCGGCTTAGGCTACGTGCTGGGCAAGTTCACCCTCGACTTCGCCTACCAGTATTCCACACAGAAAGGCGACTTCTACCCCTTCGCTCCGCTTTCCGCTACGACCACCGACGACTCGGGCAAGGCCTTCAGTGAGACCAACGCAACCTCAGCCACCAGCGTGAAGAACAATCGCCATCAGTTGCTCTTCACCCTTGGCTATCGATTCTAAGCTCCTTACAGCTCTACTTCAATACGACCGCTCCCACCATCGTGGGGGCGGTTTTTCGTTGCTTTCCCTCCTTCATCGCATCCTACCGGCTGGCCAATCGCTCGTTTGGGTCCACTTGACAACAACTGCCAGCTCCCCCCCCACTTCTCTGTGGTTTGCTGAAGAAGAAACAAAATCGAGCCTCAGACAAAGATTTATAAGGAGAAAGGATGGCCGAATGCAAAAGTTTTGTTACTTTTGCCATCAAGTTTGGATATGGCCGCCATCGTTAGGCGGATATGCAGGCAATAACCAATTTAGAGCGACAAGCATGAAAGTGATGAAATTCGGCGGAACATCTGTAGGTTCCGTAAAAAGTATTCTCAGTGTGAGACAAATTGTAGAGAAGGCAGCACGGCGGGAATCCGTCATCGTTGTGGTCTCAGCCTTAGGCGGCGTCACCGACCAGCTGTTGCGCACGGCCCGCATGGCGCGCGACGGCGACGAGGAATGGAAAGTCTCCTACCAGCAGATGGTGCAACGCCACCACTCCATGATTGACACGATATTCTCCGACCCCATTGACAAGGTAGAGCTTTTCAACCAAACCGACGCTCTGCTGGAGCAGTTGCGAAGCATCTTCTTTGGCGTGAACCTGATACAGGACTTGAGCCAACGGACAGAAGACGTGATTGTGAGCTACGGCGAGCGGCTGTCGTCGAGAATCACCGCACGCCTCATCCAAGGCAGCCGCTGGTATGACGCCTTCACTTTCATCAAAACGGTAGACGTTGGTGGCAAGCATGTACTCGACGCCGACGTGACCTACGAGCTGGTTCGCCAAGCCTTTGCCGACGCTCCGCGCGTCTGCCTTGTGCCAGGATTCATCGCCACCGACCGCAAGTCGGGCGAAATCACCAACTTGGGGCGCGGTGGCAGTGACTACACGGCCTCCATCATCGCCGCGGCCCTCGATGCCGATGCCTTGGAAATATGGACAGACGTGGACGGCTTCATGACCGCCGACCCAAAGGTAATCAAGACCGCCTACACCATCAACGAGTTGAGCTACATAGAGGCCATGGAGCTCTGCAACTTCGGAGCCAAGGTGGTCTATCCTCCAACCATCTATCCCGTGTGCATCAAGCACATCCCCATCAGCGTGCGCAACACTTTCAATCCCTCGGGCAAAGGAACCATCATCAAGGACAAGATAGCCAACGACGGCAAGCCCATCAAAGGCATCTCATCCATCAGAGGCACCTCGCTCATCACCGTGTCGGGACTGTCGATGGTGGGCGTGATTGGCGTTAACCGCCGTATCTTCTCCACGCTGGCACAGGAGGGCATCAGCGTGTTCTTGGTTGCCCAGGCCTCATCAGAGAACTCCACGTCAATCGGCATGCGCGACGAGGATGTCGACAGGGCCGTAGACGTGCTCAACAGGGAGTTCGCACTGGAGATTGAAGACGGGCGCATGTTTCCCATGCACGCTGAGAGCGGACTGGCCACCATCGGCATCGTGGGAGAGAACATGAAGCATACACCCAGCATAGCGGGAAAACTCTTCGGCGTGTTGGGACGCTCAGGCATTTCCGTCATTTCCTGTGCGCAGGGAGCCTCAGAGACCAACATTTCATTCGTCATAGAAGGCAAATACCTAAGGAAGGCGCTCAACGTGATTCACGACTCGTTCTTCCTCTCAGAATACAAGGTGCTCAACCTCTTCATCTGCGGCGTGGGAACGGTGGGCGGCAAGCTCATCGAGCAGATACGCCAGCAATATGAGAGGCTGAAGGAGACCTCACGGCTGAAGCTCAATGTGGTGGGTATCGCCTCATCGCACCACGCCATCTTCAACCGCGACGGCCTGGACCTGGGCCACTACCGGGAGCAGTTGGACGAGTCGGAGGAGAGCTATGCCGGCAAGTTGCGCGACAACGTAGTGGGCATGAACATCTTCAACTCGGTGTTTGTGGACTGCACGGCCTCCAAGGAGATTTCTGACCTTTACCAAGACCTGTTGGAACACAACATCAGCGTGATCGCCGCCAACAAGCTCGCCGCCAGCTCCAACTATGAGGACTATCTCCTGCTGAAGCGGACAGCATTGCAGCGAGGGGTGAAGTTTCGCTTTGAGACCAACGTTGGCGCGGGATTACCCATCATCGGCACCATCAACGACCTGCTCAACTCGGGCGACACGGTGCTGAAGATAGAGGCTGTGCTGAGCGGAACCCTCAACTTTATCTTCAACGAGTTGTCGGCCGACATTCCCTTCTCCGAGACCGTCAGGCGGGCAGTGGAGCAAGGCTACAGCGAGCCCGATCCGAGAGTGGACTTGAGCGGCACTGACGTGATACGCAAGCTGGTCATTCTTACCCGCGAGTCGGGCTACCGCATCGAGCAGACCGACGTGGAGCGCAACCTCTTTGTTCCCGAGGACTACTTGAGGGGCAGCGTGGAGGAGTTTTGGCAGCGTCTGCCCCAGTTGGACGCGGACTTTGAGCAACGCCGCAAGCAGTTGGAACGAGAAGGAAAACGCTGGCGCTTCGTGGCCGAAATGGATGCCGGAAAGGCCAAGGTCGGCTTGAAGGCCTTTGGCCCGGAGAGTCCCTTCTACAATTTGGAGGGAAGCAACAATGTGGTGCTTCTCACCACGGCGCGCTATAAGGAATATCCCATGCAGATACAGGGCTACGGAGCCGGAGCCGATGTGACGGCAGCCGGCGTGTTGGCCAACATCATGAGCATAGCGAACATCTGACCATAGCGCCTTCGGCGACGCCTCAGCTTCCTGACCGACCCCATGAAAGGAAACAAGCAGGCCGAGGCCATGACCAACGATTCCAAGGCGATTAAGGTTTTTCTTCTAAACAAGAACAAATAAAAGAAAGATGGAAGAGATTGTATATCATCACAGATTTCCCATTCAGTTGAGGTTTTTCGATGCCGACCAGTTCGGCCACGTCAACAACTCCATATTCTTTCAGTACTATGACACGGCGAAGATGGACTATCTCCACAAGGCGTGTCCCAACATGCAGCACCACTATGCCATCGTGGTCGTACACCTGGAAGCAGACTTCATGTCGCAGGTCTTCACCGACAACCATGTGGAAGTGCAGACAGCCGTCACCCACATCGGCCACAAGAGTTTCACGCTGATGCAACGGCTTGTAGACTCCGACACAAAAGAAGTGAAGTGTGTGGGCAAGACCATCATGGTGGCCTACGACACGGAGAAGAACGAGTCTGTGGAGATTCCCCAAGAATGGATAGAGGGCATCAACAAGTATGAGGGAAGGGAACTGAGAGACCTAAGATAAGGCTGGAGTTGACCAAGCCAGAAGCCCCCCTCATAGCGGATGCCACTTTTTTCCTACATGACAACCATCAATCATGACATCATCAATTGAGAAGTATAAATTTTTAATTATGAGAAAATACGTTTTGTTACTGATACTCGCATGGTCGATAGGCCTCGCGGCGACTGCCCAGTCGTATAAGAACCGTCCCTGCTACATGTTTGGCTTGGCGGCCTCCTTCAACGACTCCACCATCTATGTCACCGACATCCAGCACCTCGACGGAGCATGGCTCTACAACCACGAGATGTTCCTCTTCGGACGCGACCAATATGCCTACCAGCTACGTGATGCCCTCAAGGTGCTGGGCTTCGCCAATCCCACGGTCAGCATATTCTTCTCGAAGAAGAAAAAGGAGATAGAGAAGAAATATCTGAAAATGAAGAAACGCTACTCCAAGAACGGAGCCTACAACATCAAGTACCTCTCCACGCAGGACTTCCTTTTCTCCGCCCAGAAGCCCGACGACGTGCTGGTCAACGCCAAAGACGACAAGCCTGAGAAGAAATGAACGGCCAGACGACAACCCACTTTTTCCGAATCGCCGAACTGCACGTGAAGCTCACGTTCAAGCCTTCGCCGCGCAACTCCATCAGACTTCTCCCCTCGTTCAGGGTCTTCGCAAGCGAGCCTGTTCCAGAGGGCGATGTGTTCTTCCAGCTCGACATCGACGACAGTCTTCGGCCCGTACCCAAGGAACAGCGCACGCTCATCCGGGATTTTGACACCGGCAACGGCATCATCACGGTCAACCTGCTCAACGACGGGGGCTACCAGTATGTCATCAAGGACACCAACGGCTACAGCTGCGCACTGCTCATATCCGACAAGGAATTCCGTCACTGCCGCTGCGCCCTCAACGGCAATTACGACATGCGCGCCTACGGCCTCAACTCGGCCCTGATGCTGGTCTTCGCCTTTGCCGGAGCGCGAGAGGACGTGCTGTTGGTTCATGCATCCGTGGTGCGCCACCGGGGATGGGGCTACCCATTCATTGCCAAAAGCGGGACAGGGAAGAGTACCCAGGTGAGTTCCTGGCTGCGCTTCATTCCCGGCTGCGACCTGATGAACGACGACAATCCCATCATCCGCATCCTCGCCGACGGAAAGCCCTACATCTACGGAAGCCCTTGGAGCGGAAAGACACCCTGCTACCGCGACGCCAAGGCCCCACTGGGAGCCGTGACCCGCATCGACCGCGCCTCAAGCAACAGCGTGGAGCGGCTGAGTCCCGTAGAGGCATTCACGTCTTTCCTCCCCTCATGCTCTTCCATGAAATGGGATGTGGACATCTACGACAAAATCTGCGACACCGTGATTCGCGTCGTGGAGACCACCCCTGTCTACACCCTCCACTGCCTGCCCGACGAAGAAGCCGCACGATTGTGCCATAAAACCATTGCAAGATGAAACAAGTCACTTACGACAATGCCGTACTCCTGCCCCGAATGGTGCAGCTCATCAACGAAGGCCACACCGTGACCCTGCGCCTAAAGGGGTTCTCCATGAGGCCCTTCTTGGAGGATGGGCGCGACAAGGCCGTCCTCGCCCAAGTGGGACATCCCAAGGTGGGCGACCCCGTGCTGGCCGAGACCTACAAAGGACACTTCGTGCTTCACCGCATCATCAGCATCCAGGGCGAAAGGGTCACTCTGCGCGGCGACGGCAATCTCGGAGTGGAGCAATGCCGGTTGCAGGACATAAGGGCCTCTGTGGTGGGATTCTACCGAAAAGGCAGGAAAAAGCTCGACCTGACCACAGGCCGCAAATGGAAGACCTATTCGTGGCTGTGGATGCGCCTATTCCCAATCCGCCGCTATCTCCTGGCCGCCTACCGCAGGATTTGGATTCCCTTGTTCGGCCCAATGTAATCAATAGGCCCATCAAGCCATCTGCCCCCCTCCCCCCATCACCCCCAACAGGAAGCAAACCAAAAAGCTATAATAAAATGAAAATCAAACCAGGATTCAGCCTTCGCAAGATATGTGGCGTAAACATACTCATTGCAGAAGGGAAAGAGAACATCGATTTCACAAGCGTCATCAACATGAACGAAAGTTCGGCCTATCTTTGGAACCATTTGCAAGGAATTGACTTTACAACCGACGACATGGCCCGGCTGCTCACCGAAGAATATGAGGTTGACGATGCCACCGCACACAAAGACAGCCAGACCTTGGCACAACAATGGATAGACGCAGGCATCTGCGAACCTTAAGAAAAAGGGAGGCTGGAGCATTGCCAGACGCCATGCCTGCCGGCTCACGGGAATGGGGCCGACGGGAGCGAGCCGACAGCTCCCAACTCCCCATTCAAACAGGACTCCCAACACACAATGGGGAGGCCAACTTGAAAGACTCCTAACGCTTTCTGTTGGCCAACTCCTTTTCGAGGCTTCTGCGCGGATAGCCCATTCGCTCCAACTTGCGCAGTCCCTCCTGCGCAAGGGCTGTCTGCCCAAGCCTGAATCTGAGGTCTACAAGGTTGATGAGGTAGTCTGCCGACTGTCCATCCAGTTGCCATGCCTTCTCATAGTCGTCGGCAGCAAGCTCAAGCATGTTTCTCTCTTTCTCTATCCCCCCCCGCGCGGCGTAGGCCACAGCACTGTCTGGATAAGCCTCCACAAGCCGGTTGATGCCGTCCAAGGCCTCCGTATAATGGTGGTCTTTCTGATTGAGGAGGGCCAATCCCAACTGCGCCTCAAAGTTGCCTGGCACAAGCGTCAGGAAATGCTCATAGTCGAGCCGGGCGAAATTGTATCTGGAGAGCCTTTCGTTGGCGTATGCCCGATAGAATAGAGCTGCCGCTTGGGTGGGATGCCGCCGCAGCACCCTGTCGTATTCGTCCTTGGCATACTGCCATTGTTGCAACATCATGTTCCAGCCCGCCTTCTTCAGCCTCAAGTCAACGGAATCCGGATATTCCTCCACCAGTTTGGAGGCCGCAGCCAATGAGTCGCGAAGAGGGTTGCCCTGCGCCCTTGCCCCCAAGATTGAGGCAACGGCCATCAATGAGACGATTACGATTTTGTTCATGTCCGCAAAGTTAGCACAAATATTCCTCATGCCGCTTTGCACCCCCAACCTTTTAGGCATTTTTAAGGCCAACAGGTTTGTGTGTTACCGTTCAGCTAATCTCTTGAGTAAGTTACAGAGTTCAATACCATGTAGCGTTTCCCCTTTGGGAGCAACTTTCCAGGCTATGGATGATCCACCGCCAAATTAAGAACGGTTCTATAAATTAGGTTAAGGAAATAAGGGTCAATGGATATTTTCCGTGGATTGGATATGTTGTTTCATTTCGTATAGTCCTGA
>SAMEA3663103__coassemble_447_pt1 | contig 19129 bp, 17 predicted proteins | sample SAMEA3663103__metabat2_high_PE_013 | metagenome-assembled genome bin SAMEA3663103 (sample SAMEA3663103) | pig gut metagenome | biome: pig gut; feature: pig-associated habitat; material: faeces | place: France | collected 2012 | reverse complement strand
TAGGGGTGGGTCCTTAGGTCAGGGGTGGGTCCTTAGGTCAGGGTGGGGCTTTGTGATTTTTTCGCTCTCGCAGGACGGGAAATGGACAAAAACCACTATCTTTGCGGCATGAGAATCATCCGCAACCGTTTTCTGCCGGCAAAAGGCTTCTTGGCCATCAACCTCTTCGGCTTTTGCTTCTGTCGCCGCGAGGCTGTCATCACGAGGCGCGTGCTCAACCATGAGGGCATCCACACAGCCCAGATGCGCGAGCTGCTCTTCGTGGGCTTCTACCTCCTCTACGTCGTGGAATGGCTCTATCGCCTCATCCGCCTTCGCTCACGCCTCGACGCCTACATGACCATCAGTTTTGAGCGCGAGGCCTACGCCCACGACGCGGACTATGACTATCTGACGAAAAGAAGGCACTTCGCCTGGACGAAATGCCTTCATGCCGGTCAGAAGACCAGAACTGTAGAATAAGAACTCCTTTATTTGGCCATGTCGAATCCCACTCTCACGCCATCATAGTTCTTGCTGATGTCGCCGATGGTGGAGAGCGTGGTGTTGCCACTGATCGAAGCAAGTGTCTGCAGGAGGGTCAGCACTTTTTTCGACTCAAAGAGAATGCTGATGCCCGAGCCGTTGCGAGTGGCGTAACCCGTGAGATTGAGCAGCAGACCCGAGAACTTCAACTGCTGCGTGCTCTCGTCGAAGCTCCAGTTGCCCGACCAGGCCCTGCCGTCGATCTTGGCGCTGAACGTGCCGTCTGCCTTGAAGGTGATGTAGGTGTTGCTCTTCGAGAATCCCAGCTTGGCGTATTCCGTAGACAACTTGTTCTCTATCTGCGTGGCCACCACCTCGCCTCCAGCCTTGGCCAGCGCGTTTTGGGAAGTGAAGGCGCATCCCGGGCCGTCGTATTTCCACGTTCCCACGAGGCTCGACTTGCCGAGCTTGTTCAGTCCGATTACAGAACTGATGGCATTGGTGATGGTCTCCGTGTTGGTTGCAGCTCCCAAGATGCCGCCCAAGATATCGCCCGCACTGCTTGCAGTGGAACTGCCGTTAGACGAAGTGGAGAGGGGCACTCCGCAACCTGTGAGCATGAGCAACATAGCTGCTGCATAAAGAACTGTCTTTCTCATATCTTCATATTCTTTTCTATTTCATCGGCAAAAGTACACATTTTCCTAAAAAGAAAGCACGTTTTTCAGCAAAAAGGCCAAAAACATAAACCAATATATCGATGCAAAGATGAAACAATGGTACGGGGACAACCTGGGCATTCCGAGCGACGCCTACGGACACACCTTCAAATGGTATGAAGAGAAAAACAGCGACAAGGTGGGCCGCACGGTATGGAGTCCATTCCCGGCTGAGACCGACTACTTCGGCGACAGTGGACAGCAGATGATGGTGAACTACAGAGTGAACGACATCGAGCAGTTGGTGAACGAACTGAGGGCCAAAGGGGTCAGCATAGTGGACAAGATAGAGAACTATGAGGGAATAGGCAAGTTTGTGCATATCCTCGACGCTGAGGGCAACCGCGTAGAACTATGGGAGCCGGTGGAGGAACACGACTAAGCCCGATGATGGAGATCGCACTCCGGCCCGTGGGCATTGATGATGCCTATGGACTGGAGCAGGGAATAGACGGTGGTGGAGCCAACAAACTTCATTCCACGCTTGCGCATGTCCTTCGACACCTCGTCGGAGAGGGGAGAGGTGGTGCGCTCAGTGTAGGCCTCATCTATGGTCTGCCCATCGGTGAAATGCCAGATGTAGTGGTCAAAGCTCCCCCACTCTTCCTGTATCTGCTTGAAGACCTTGGAATTGTTGATGGCTGCGAGAATCTTCAGCCGGTTGCGGACGATTCGCGTGTCGGCCATCAGGCGATCAACGTCGGCCTCAACAAAAGCCGCCACCTTGTCTGCATCAAACTGGGCAAAGGCTTCGCGGAAGCTTTCCCGCTTGTTGAGGATGCACTCCCAGGACAGGCCTGCCTGAAAGCATTCCAAAACCACCATCTCATAGAGCCGGCGGTCGTCGTGCTGCGGTCGTCCCCACTCCTCGTCGTGATAAATGACGTAGAGGGGATTGTCCAAATTGACCCACGAGCAGCGTCTCATCGCCTGCCTCCTTTCTTTTTACCAGCATTCACCATGGCGCGGCACAAGTCGCGCTGCAACACACGGGCATCCAACACCGACATGTCGCTGTCCATGATGGCAAAGGCCAGCAGGTGGCCGTTGTCGGCTTGGCAATAGCCGGCCAGCGAACTGATGCCGTAGGGATGGGAGAGGGTTCCCGTCTTGGCGCGCACCTTGCCTCGCAGCTCGGGACTCGCCATCTCCGTGCGCAGAGTTCCGTCAACACCCGAAAGGGGCAGATTGTTCCAAAGCATGCGAAATATGTCCTTGTGGGCATAGCCAAACTTCAATATCGTGGTGAGAGCCTCGGGCGAGAGATGGTTGTAGGTGCAGAGTCCACAGCCATCGTGCACCACAAGTTTCGGGTCGCGCTCGCCAAGCACGCTGCGCAGGAAGTGTACCTCGTATCTCACGCCCATCGCCGTGGGCTCTGCGTTGGGGTTCACCTTGTGGCCAATGGTATAGAGCAAGGAGGTGGCCTGTGTGTTGGAGCTGTTCTTCCACATGCGTCGCAGCACGGGATGGAGCGGACGGCGGTAGCGCACCATCGCAAAGGAGCCTTTGGGCGTGCGCCCCAGCACGAGCTGGCTGTCCCTCACCTGGATGCCTCCCGAGCGCAGGGCCGCTGCAAAGGCCTTCTCCACCTTTGGCGCGCCCTTGTAGAGAATGCCGTAGCGGGAGAAGGAGAGGTCCCAGGGATACCAGTGCTGCTCACTTTTCACAGGGTCGGTAAGCACGAGGTCGAAAATCACCTTGCCGCTGACGGCCTTGATGTTGCGGCTCTTCATCATCTTCACCATCGTGGCCATGTCCTCAGGCGAAAGTTGTGGGTCGAGGCCACCCTTGAAAACCAAGTCGCCGCGGAGCGTGTCGTCCACCACCTTGCCATGGCGGTAAATCTCGGTCTTCCACTGGTAGTTGGTGCCCAACAGATAGCAGCCGGCCACGCCGGAGAGCAATTTCATGCAGGATGCCGAAGGCTGCGCCTCCTTCTCGTTGAAACCGTAGACGGGCTTGCCAGCCGTGAGGTCGTAGACATAAAAGCCAAAGTGGCCTTTGGTGCGCGGCTTCTTGGCAAACCTGTCAAGCCTGCTCTGCAGGGCAGTGTCCACAGCCACCTGCGTCCCACCGCCTGCCGCCGCTTTCTTTTCGTCCTTATTGCCTCCACCGCAACCCATCAGGGCCACAAAAGTGGCGGCCATCAGCATTCCCTTCATCAGGGAACCGCCAAATATATTCTGTCTCATTTCCTATTCTTGGTTGATTGTCGGGAACTCACTCCCGCTGTTTATAGCTTGCAAAAGTAAGAAAAATAAATCAGTTTCTCCTGCAAAAGTAGACAAAATAATGGAGCATTGGCCAAAAACGGGCGATCCGGCGGACTCGCCCTCTTACGATGCTATTCGCGAACAGGGAGGGAAATAGGATGGAACAGGAAAAAAAAGACCGAAGCAGGACGGATTGTAGGCTTAATTTTGTATATTTGCACAAAAACAAACTACTATGACATCCATAAAAGACAGAAGAACCATCCGTCAGTATTCGGACAAGGAAGTCAGTGAACAACTGCTCAACAGTCTGCTCGAAGAGGCTGAGCACACGCCGACCATGGAGAACCTGCAGCTCTACAGCGTCATTGTGACTCGGAGCGAAGAGGGCAAGAAGGCCCTCGCCCCAGTGCATTTCAACCAACCCATGGTCACCAGCGCGCAAGTGGTGCTGACCGTATGCGCCGACCTCCGCCGCGTCACCGCATGGGCCGCGAACCGCAAGGGAGAACCGGGGTTCGACAACTTCCTGAGCCTATGGAATGGAGCCACTGATGCCCTGCTCTTCACGCAGAGCTTCTGCAACTTGGCCGAGGAAAGAGGACTCGGCACCTGCTTCCTCGGCACGTCGGTCTATCAGCCCGAGAAGCTCATCGAGATGCTTCGCCTGCCCAAACTGGTCTTCCCCGTGGCCACCATCACCGTGGGCTGGCCGGCTGAAGAACCCGCACAGTCTGACAGGCTGCCACTGCGTGCCATCCGCCACGACGAGCGCTTCGCCGACTACACGCCAGAGAAGATTAACGATTATTACAAGGAAAAGGAAAACTTGGAGGTGAACCGCCACTTTGTGGAAATCAACCACAAGGAGACGCTCGCCCAGGTGTTCACCGACATCCGCACGCGCAAGAGCGACAACGAGGCTCTCTCCGACGGACTGCTCAAGGCTCTCCGGGCTCAGGGATTCCTAAAGGCTGGTTCTATAAATTAGGCTGATAGAATAATCGATATAGTGGAGTTGTCGTTTCGGTCGTCTTCTGCATCTATCGGTCTCAAAACGTCAAGTCTCATCGGTCGTGTAGCCCGCTACACTCCCTCTTCAACTTACGTTTTGAGTCCCGATAGCTTGCAGAACACGACTCGACCTAATTTATAGAACCAGCCTAAAATAAACGGTGAACACGTGGCGGTCGCCCTCAAACGACGGAAAACCCGAAGAGGGCCGCGCCCAAGACGAACAGTGCCACACACCTGACACCAAACCGGCCGATGGTGAAACACCCTCCACATACTCGGCTGGCATGCGGCCATCCACCATGTTATGGACTTTCATGTCGTCCCCCAAAAGGGTCAGGCAAAGATGAGCAGCGCCAAAACCGTGAGGTAGTAAGTAGCCAACAGCACCCAAGGCCGTTTCCTTGTGGCGAAAGTCAGATTGTATCGGCGCAGGAGAGTTTGCGTGAGCCATGCTACGAACACTCCTAAGAGTGCGCCGCAAATGATGTCACCGGGATAGTGTACGCCTAAATAGATGCGTGAATAGCACATGAGCAGGGCAAAGACTGCCAACGACCAGCGAGTGAAGCGGTCGCGGAACATCATGGCCAAGAACACGGCAATACCAACGGTGTTGGTGGCATGGCCGGAAACGAACCCGAAGCGGCCGCCATGATAGCCGTTGACATAATGGAGCATTCCGCTGACTATGGGGGTGTGGGAGGGGCGCAGCCTGCATGCGAGCGGCTTGATGACACTGGATGAAAGCTGGTCGAGCACCACCACCATCAAAACCACCGCCAAGACAACAAGGAGCTTGCGCCTGACGGGACCTTGCTGGTTGGCAAAGATTGTGGCCAAAGCCACGGCAACGAGCGGAGCCCAAACGATTTTCTGCGAATAGCCATGCAGGAAGCGGTCGACAAAGGCGCCACCCTTGAAGTTGAGCAGTATCATCAACTGCTTGTCCATGGCATCGGCCATGAGGAAGATGGCGTGCCACTTGGCGGAGAATATGTAAAGCATACAAAGCACGCTGATCGCGGTCAACGTCTTCATCAGTGCCATATTGTCAATCCTTGCTGGGAAGGAAATGAAAGGAAGATGAATTTTTCTCTCCATATATTAATTATAAGGTATAGTGCCCGTATGGCGTTTTCTGGTTAAAGGTATTCTTTGGTGATGACAAGGATGATGTCCTATTTGTCTTCCTTTATAAACTCTTTTTCTGTAAAGTTAGTATATAGATCTGTAGAAAAGTTGTAGGATGAAGCATTTTTTTATTTTCATTGAGGAAGGAGGAGGGGATGGGGAGCGGCTGCTGGGAGCTATGGGTTATGGGGCTCATGGGTTATCTTCGTCCTATCAATCCCATCGCACCATCAATCCCATCGCACCCAAGCTAATTATTTCCCATCCTGCAAGCGGAGGGTTCGCCCGCTGCAAGGCATACAGAAACGTTTGGTTTTGTGCAACTTTGCAGCATCAATTCAAGAGAAAGTTTTCCGTTTTGTATCATTTCACCACACAAAGCCCCTGTAAAAATTAAACGAAATCATTTCTTTATATTGAAAGTATTAGTTAATTTTGCACCACCAAAACACCATCACACATCCAAAAGCATGGAAGAATTAAAGACATACTCTTACGATGAGGCCTACGAGGCCACATTGAAGTATTTCGACGGCGATGAGCTCGCCGCCCGGGTATGGGTCAACAAGTATGCTATGAAGGACAGCTTCGGAAATATCTTCGAGAAGAGTCCCGTCGACATGCATTGGCGCATCGCCAACGAAATAGCACGCATTGAGAAGAAATACCCCAATCCGATGACCGCACAGGAGGTCTTCGACTTGTTGGACCATTTCCGCTACGTCGTCCCAGCCGGGAGTCCCATGACTGGCATTGGCAACAACCATCAAGTGGCTTCGCTGAGCAACTGCTTCGTCATCGGCCTCGACGGCAACGCCGACTCCTACGGAGCCATCATGAAGATTGACGAGGAGCAGGTGCAACTGATGAAGCGGCGCGGCGGCGTGGGCCACGACCTGAGCCACATCCGTCCCAAAGGCTCTCCCGTCAACAACTCCGCGCTGACCTCCACGGGCCTCGTGCCTTTCATGGAGCGATACAGCAACTCCACACGCGAGGTGGCTCAGGATGGCCGCCGAGGCGCACTGATGCTCTCGGTGAGCATCAAGCATCCCGACGCCGAGGCCTTCATCGACGCGAAGATGACGGAGGGCAAGGTGACTGGAGCCAACGTGAGCGTACGCATCGACGACGGCTTCATGCAGGCCGCCGTCGACAACAAGCCCTACGTGCAGCAATGGCCCATCGACAGCCCCAGCCCCAAGGTGAAAAAGGAAATCTCGGCCCGCAACCTGTGGGAGAAAATCGTGCACAACGCTTGGAAGAGCGCCGAGCCGGGCGTGCTGTTCTGGGACACCATCATCCGCGAGAGCATCCCCGACTGCTATGCCGACTTGGGATTCCGCACCATTTCCACCAATCCCTGCGGCGAGATACCCCTCTGCCCCTACGACAGCTGCCGACTGCTCTCGCTCAACCTCTACAGCTACGTGGAAAACCCGTTCACCAAGGAGGCCAAGTTCGACTACGACAAGTTTGCCAAGCACGTGCAGAAGGCCATGCGCATCATGGACGACATCGTTGACTTGGAGATGGAGAAGATCGACCTCATCATGAAGAAGATTGAGAGCGACCCGCAGGAAAAGGAGGTGAAGGAGACGGAACACCACCTGTGGGAGAAAATCAAGCACAAGAGCGGCCTGGGGCGCCGCACGGGTGTAGGCATCACGGCCGAGGGCGACATGGTTGCCGCCATGGGTCTGCGCTATGGCACCCAGGAGGCCACAGACTTTGCAGTGGGCGTTCACAAGACCTTGGCGCTCAACGCCTACCGCTCTTCGGTCACGATGGCCAAGGAGCGCGGCGCCTTCAAAATCTACGATGCAGGGCGAGAGAAGGACAATCCTTTCGTGCTGCGCCTGAAGGACGCCGACCCTCAACTCTACGAGGACATGGCACGGTATGGACGGCGCAACATCGCCTGCCTGACCATCGCCCCCACGGGAACGACCTCGCTCATGACGCAGACCACGAGTGGCATCGAGCCTGTCTTCATGCCCGTCTACAAGCGCCGCCGCAAGGTGAACCCCAACGACACGGACGTTCACGTGGACTATGTCGACGAGGTGGGCGACTCCTTCGAGGAATACATCGTCTACCACCGCAAGTTCTTGGAGTGGATGAGGGTGAACGGCATTGACACCACGAAGAAGTACACCCAAGAGGAGATAGACAAGCTCGTGGAGCGCTCTCCTTATTATAAGGCCACGGCCAACGACGTCGACTGGCTGATGAAGGTGAGGATGCAGGGAGCCATCCAGAAGTGGGTGGACCACAGCATATCCGTCACCGTCAACCTGCCCAACAATGTCGACGAGGCTCTGGTCAACAAGCTCTACGTGGAGGCCTGGCGAAGCGGCTGCAAGGGATGCACCATCTACCGCGACGGCAGTCGCTCGGGTGTGATGATTTCTGTGTCGAAGAAGGAGAAGAAGACTCCCGCACCCGAGCCGCAGAAATTGGCGCGCCCCATCGTGCAGGAGATCCGCCCCAAGGAACTCGAATGCGATGTGGTGCGCTTCCAGAACAACCGCGAGAAGTGGGTGGCCTTTGTCGGACTGCTCGACGGCTATCCCTACGAGATCTTCACCGGCCTGCAGGACGACGAAGAGGGCATCGCGCTGCCCAAGTCGGTCACCCACGGCAAAATCATCAAACAGACGAATCCTGACGGCACCCACCGCTACGACTTCCAGTTTGAGAACAAGCGGGGCTACAAGACCACCGTGGAGGGACTCTCAGAGAAGTTCAACCCCGAGTACTGGAACTACGCCAAGCTGATTTCGGGCGTGCTGCGCTACCGCATGCCCATCGACCACGTGCTGAAGCTCGTATCCTCGCTCCAACTCAAGGACGAGAGCATCAACACTTGGAAGAACGGCGTGGAGCGCGCCCTGAAGAAGTACATCGTTGACGGCACCAAGGCCAAAGGCCAGAAATGCCCCGTCTGTGGACAGGAGACGCTGGTCTACCAGGAGGGCTGCCTCATCTGCACCAACTGCGGGGCCAGCCGCTGTGGATAAAACACATTGACGACTATGAAACTCAACGACAGTTACATCTTTCTGACGAACCTGCGGTTTCACGCCTACCATGGCGTGATGCCGCAGGAGCGTTCTGTGGGCAACGACTACCGTCTCGACCTGAAGATGAAATACAACGTGGCCAACGCGATGAAGTCAGACAATGTCAACGACACCATCAACTACGCCGAGGTCTACAAGATGATTTGCCAGGAGATGATGGTCCCGTCCAACCTGCTTGAGCGGGTGGCCTATCGCATTGCCGACCGCATCGCCCGCCGCTTCCTCGTGGTGGAGGCCATCGACATCAAGCTCTGCAAGCTCAATCCTCCTATGGAAGCCGACTGCGACGGAGCGGGAGTGGAACTACACTTAATAAATGATAAAACTTTAACTGATTGATAGGTTTTCCAAAGCTATTTGATTATATTTGCACGAAATTCACGGATTCATGCGAAGAAGACATATCGCCACACTGCTCTTGATGCTCATGCTCTCGGTTGCCACTTGGGCCGGGAGCAACCGTTTCACGCTCGTTATAGATGCCGGCCACGGTGGCCACGACCTTGGTGCCCCGGGAGCCATCAGCAACGAGAAGGACATCAACCTAAAGGTGGCGTTGGCCTTCGGCAAATATGTGGAGAGCAACTGTCCCGACGTGCGGGTGGTCTACACGCGCAAGACCGACGTGTTCATTCCCCTAAAGGAACGCGCCAACATCGCCAACCGCAACAGGGCCGACCTCTTCATCTCCGTCCACACCAATGCATTGGAGGGAGGGAAGATAGCCCGCGGCTTCGAGACCTACACGTTGGGCATGCACCGCGCCAAGGACAACCTCGACGTGGCCATGCGTGAGAACTCCGTCATCGTGCAGGAGAAGAACTATCAGCAGACCTACCGAGGCTTTGACCCGAAATCTTCCGAAAGCTACATCATCTTCGAACTCATGCAGGGCGCCTACATGGAGCGCAGCGTCGACTTGGCCAAGCTGATACAGCGCAGCGTCTGCTCCACGACCGGCCGGCCCAACAAGGGTGTCCACCAAGCGGGATTCCTCGTCTTGCGCGAGACTTCCATGCCGAGCTGCCTCATCGAGTTGGGCTTCATCACCACGCCCGACGAGGAGCAGCAGCTCAACGACCCCGCACAGGTTGACCTCATCGCACAGGGCATCTACAAGGCTTTTTTGAAATACAAGGACAAATACCAGAGTGGGGGCATAGCCCAGCTTTCCGACACCGACAACCCCGGCGACGAAAGTGGCGCGGAGGACAGCGACAACGTTGCCGTAGCCTTAGCTCAGCCAGCCCAGCCAGCCGCATCCCAACCAGCCGCCGCACCCAAGGCCACGCCCAAGAACCAGCAACGGGACACTTCGGCCCCAACGCCACAGCGAAACCCAACGGCCAAGACCCCTTCAGCCAAGCAGGGCGACAGGCAGCAGCCCGCGGCCACAAGGCAGGGCGACAGGCAACAGGCCTCAGCAGCCACAGCCAAGACACCAAACAAGAAGCCAACGGCCAAGGAGGACGCCAAGAAGACTGCCCAGCCCACGGCGAAGACCAAGCAAGCCGACAAGACTCCAAGGAACGCCCCCGTGTTCAAGGTCCAGATTTTCGCCGGCAAGCACAGGCTGCGCTTCAACGACCAACGCTTCAAGGGCTTGGAGGGGTGCGAGAGCTTCGACGACGGCCCTCTCATCCGCTACACCTACGGCGCTTCGACCAACTACAACGAAATCAGCCGACTGCGCAAGTCGATTCTCGACAAGTTTCCCGATGCCTTCATCATCGCTTTCAAGGAGGGGAAAGTCGTCGACGTGAACGAGGCCATCAAAGAATTTCTCGACAACAAGAAACAAAAATAGTCAGTTATGAAGATATTTACAAATGAGGTGAAGATTGCCCTCGTGGCTATCGTGGGCATCGTAGTTCTCTTCTTCGGATTGAACTTTCTGAAGGGCATGTCGGTGTTCTCCACCGACAACACCTATTATATAAAGTTCCACGACATCAGCGGGCTCTCGTCGTCCAATCCCATCTATGCCGATGGCTATCAGGTGGGCGTGGTCAAGGAGATCATCTATGACTATACGGGCAAGGACGACATCTTGGTGAAGTTCGACGTCGACAACGACCTCCGCATCCCCAAGGGCTCCTCGGCTGAGATCACCAGCGACCTTATGGGCAATGTCAAGATGAACCTGCTCTTGGCCAACAACCCACGCGAGCGGGTTGAGCCGGGCGACACCTTGCAGGGAACCATCAGCGGCAGCATGCTCAGTCAGGTGGCGGGGGTGATACCGCAGGTGGAGAAGCTCATACCCAAGCTCGACTCCATCCTCACCTCGCTCAATGCACTCATGGCCGACCCGGCGATAGCCCAGTCGCTGCACAACATCCAGAACATCACGGCCAACCTCACCGTAAGCTCGGCTCGGCTCAACACCCTCATGGCCGACATGAACCAGCAGGTTCCGGGTGTGTTGGGCAAGGCCAACACCGCCATGTCGAAGGCCAACTCAGTGCTCGACAACACCGACCGCTTCACGGCCAACCTTGCCGCCATCGATGTGGACGGCACCATGCGCCAAGTGAACGAGGCTATCGCCAATGTCAATACCCTCACGGCGAAGATGAACAGCAACGAGGGCTCGCTTGGGCTGCTCATGAATGACCCCAAGCTCTACCACAACCTCAACTCCACCGTTGCCCACGCCGACTCTCTGATGATCAACCTGCGCGAGCATCCCAAGCGCTATGTCCACTTCTCCCTCTTCGGCAGGAAAGACAAATAAAGGCTGGTTCTATAAATTAGGTCGAGTCGTATTCTGCAAGCTATCGGGACTCAAAACGTAAGTTGAAGAGGGAGTGTAGCGGGCTACACGACCGATGAGACTTGACGTTTTGAGACCGATAGATGCAGAAGACGACCGAAACGACAACTCCACTTTATCGATTATTCTATCAGCCTAATTTATAGAACCAGCCTAAAGCCTCCCGGGCTGCAGACAAGGCAGACATACCTTTTAGATTCAGTCTAAATTTACACGCAAAATGTTTCACGGCTTCCGTCAGCAGACGGAAGTCTTTTTGTTTATGGCAGTTGGGGCGCAAAGATTATTGTTCCACTCTCCTTGGCTTGCGATGGGGCTAAACGCCATGGAAACGGTTATTACCAAAGAGTTACATACATTTCGCGCCCTACGGAGGCGCATTTTTAACAAAAGCTGCTAAAAGGCTATCTGTTAGCCACTTAGCCCGCGACGGCTGAAAAATACTTTTCGCGCGATTTGCCAGTATCAAAAAACTTTCTTAATTTTGCACTGCTTTAAGCACATCAGCGGCGCGAGAGATAGAGGAGCAGACTATCCGCGCATCAAACTCGGCATCAGAAATATGAAGATAAATCCTAAGGAAAGTTGGGAGCAGTCGCTTGCGCTCATCGCACAGAACGTCACCCAGCAGCAATACAACACCTGGTTCAAACCCATTGTGTTTGAGTCGTTCAATGAGCAAACCAACACTTTGCTCATCCAGGTTCCGAGTCCCTTTGTATATGAGTATATAGAGGAGAACTTTCTCGGACTTCTCAGCAAGGTGTTCCACCGTTGCTTTGGCGTGAGCGTGCGCCTCACCTACCGTGTCGTGACCGACAAGGAGCACAACCTCTCCCAGAACATAGAGGCCGACCCGGCCGACGCCGTGCAGCAGCAGAGCCGCAAGACCACTGGACTCAACCAGCCGCCTACCATTCTTGATGCCGTGGAGCGCGACCTGGACCCTCAGCTCAATCTTCACCAAACATTCTCCAACTACATCGAGGGCACGAGCAACAAGCTTCCGCGCAGTGTGGGACTCAGCATCGCCGAGCATCCCAACAACATGCAGTTCAACCCCATGTTCATCTATGGACCCTCGGGCTGCGGCAAGACCCACCTTGTCAATGCCATCGGCGTGGAGTGCAAGCGGCTCTACCCCAAGAAGCGGGTGCTGTATATCAGCGCGCGCCTCTTCCAGGTGCAGTACACCAATGCCGTTCAAGCCAACAAGGTGAACGACTTCATCAACTTCTACCAGACCATCGACATGCTGATAGTAGACGACATCCAAGAGTGGGTGACAGCCGTCAGCACGCAGAACACCTTTTTCCACATCTTCAACCACCTCTTCCGCAACGGCAAGCGCATCATCTTGGCCTCCGACCGTCCTCCCGTAGACCTCCAGGGAATGAAGGACCGTCTGCTCACGCGCTTCGCCTGCGGCCTCATCGCCGAGCTGGAGAAGCCCAACGAGGAACTGTGCGCGCAGATCCTGCGCAACAAGATTCGCCACGACGGACTCCACATCCCCGACGACGTGGTGGCCTTCATCGCCAAGACGGCCAAAGGCAGCGTGCGCGACCTGCAGGGTGTCATCAATTCGCTCATGGCCTACTCCATCGTCTACAACTGCAACATCGACATGCGGTTGGCGGAGCGCGTCATCCGCAGGGCAGTGAAGATTGACGACAACCCGCTCACCGTCGACGACATTGTGGAGACGGTGTGCACCCACTACAACGTCACCCAAGCCAACATCAACAGCAAGAGCCGCAAGCGCGACTTTGTAGTGGCCCGCCAAGTGAGCATGTATTTGGCTCAGAAATATACCAAGATGCCCGCCTCCCGCATAGGCAAGCTCGTGGGCAACCGCGACCACTCCACCGTCATCCACAGTTGCTCGCAGGTGGAGAAGCGCCTCAAGGCCGACAAGCTCTTCCTTGCCGAGCTGCAAGGAATCGAGAATTCCTTCAAGCTGAAGCAGTGACGGACCCCAAGTTGGGATTCCTGCTCCAACCCTACAACTGCGTACACCCCACTCACCACCAACCCCAGACCGCGGCGCCAACAAGCCTCAGTCTGGGGTTGTTTATGATTCAGCCTCACCCTCAATCTTCACTTCCTCCATGCGATGCCTTGCTGCGGAAAGCCTCACCCAAAGGAACAACCTAAACAAACTGCGAAGACGAACATCCGCCCGCAGGGGCCGTGCTGGATCCAAAGGAAATGCTCGACCGCTTTCCGATCAAGCGCTTGCACACCTGCCTGTAGTGTCCACGCCAATTGTGCATTACGAGCAGAAAGGTCGCGGGGGGATTAGCTTCCTCCGTAGTCGAACCGCGCGATGAGGGGCAGGTGGTCGCTGTAGCCATTTTTGTAGGACGGGCCGGCATAGTTGCGGCGGGGCTTCACGCCGTTGTATTTCTCGTCGGCCTCCAAAAGCCACAGGGGGTCGAAGACGTAGCTCTCCTTGAAGCCCAGAGCCACGGGACCGGAAGCGAACACGTGGTCGAGACTCCCCCACTCTCCTTGATAGCAATAGGTGCCCTTGGCTCCGTTGCGCCCCACGGCATGGGCGCTGACCTCCGTAAGTCCGTGGGCCACAAGATGGCGGATGGAGGCGTCGCCGCTATAGTCGTTGAAGTCGCCCGCTATCAGGATGGAGGCATCCGCGCTGGTCGCCCTCACCGAGTCCACAGCCCTGCAGAGGGTCTGCGCCACGTGCATGCGGAAAGGCTGCGTGCGCCCCTCTCCTCCCGAGCGGCTGGGGGCATGCACCACAAACACGTGGAGCGTGTCGCCGCTTGGCACCACGCCACAGGCATAGAGGATGTCGCGCGTGGGCTTCATGCCCTTCATGGGCGGCACGCGCAGAGAGCGGCTGGCGATGAGTCCAAAGCTGTAGGGCGAATAGAGCAGGGCCACGTCGATGCCCCGGGCGTCGGGCGAGGCGGTCATCACGTATTGGTAGCGGGCCTTGCGCAGCACCGACCGCTCCGTGAGGTCGCGCAGGCAGCTGTCGTTCTCCACCTCGCAGAGGGCCACGAGGTCGGGCAGCAGGTAGTCGGTGGCCGTGGAGTCGCCCTCCCATTCGTTGGCCGCCATGATTTCCTTGCCTATCTTCTGCAGTTTCTGCCAGTAGCGCCACCGCGTCCAGTGATGGCTGCCGTCGGGCAGGAACTCCGTGTCATTCTTCAGCGAGTCGTGTTGGCAGTCGAAGAGGTTCTCCACGTTGAGTTCCATGAGCGTCAGCAGCGAGGCCAAGATCAGTTGTATCATCTCATGTTCTTCCTTGTTCTTGTCAGACAGCCTACCATGCGGCCTGAGTGGCGGTTTCGATGAGGAAAAAGCCCCATCCTGCCCGCTCCCACAACGAGCGCGCCTATGGTCTGCGGCTGTATGCCTATTGGTTGACAATTTCCATCTGCTGGCGCACACTCTCCTGATGGATGCTCTCGAAGATGGAGCTTACGAAGTGGGGGTCGAGCCCGCAGAGGCTTCCCTTCACGCCATACTTCTCCAATATCTCGCGATAGCGGCCAGCCTGGAACACGGTCATGTTGTGTTCCCTCTTGTAGCGGCCAATCTCCCTGCTGATTCTCATGCGCCGGGCCAACAGCTCCACCATCTTGTCGTCAATCTCGTCCAACTGGCGGCGCAGCTGCTTGATTCCCTCCGTAGAGGAATGCTCGTCGCGCACAACGAGCAGACTGAGGATGTAGTAGAGCACGTCGGGGGTGACTTGCTGGGCGGCGTCAGTCCACGCTTCTTCGGGAGCGCAGTGGCTTTCCACGATGAGGCCGTCGAATCCCAAGTCCATGGCCTGTTGGCAGAGCGGGGCAATGAGTTCGCGGCGCCCGCCGATATGGCTGGGGTCGCACACCATGGGCAGGGCGGGTATGCGCCGGTGGAGTTCCATGGGAATCTGCCAAGTGGGTGCGTTGCGGTAGATCCTGTTGTCGTAGCTTGAGAAGCCGCGGTGGATGGCCCCAAGCTTGCGGATGCCCGCACGGTTGATGCGCTCCAACGCACCTATCCACAGCTCGATGTCGGGGTTGACGGGGTTTTTCACCAACACGGGCACGTCTATGCCGCGCAGCGCGTCGGCGATGTCCTGCACGGCAAAGGGATTGGCCGTGGTGCGGGCGCCTATCCAGAGGATGTCGATGCCATACTTGAGGGCAAGCTCCACGTGTTCGGGCGTGGCCACCTCCACGGCGGTAAGCATGTGGGTCGTCTCCTTCACCTCCTTCATCCAGGGCAGAGCCTTCTCGCCGTTTCCCTCGAAGCCGCCAGGCTTGGTGCGCGGCTTCCACACACCGGCGCGGAAGATGTGGCAGCCCTTTCCTGCCAATTGGTTGGCTGTTTGCATCACCTGCTGCTCCGACTCTGCGCTGCATGGGCCGGCGATGACGAATGGCCGGACGCTGTCGCTCGGCAGGTTGAGTGGTTCTAAGTCCAAATTATTGTCCATAGCGTTTGTGTCATTTTGTTGCGGAATCCTCCCAAAGGGAGAGGGTAAGAAATCCACGTCGGGGTTGGCGCCCAGGCGTGCATCCAACTGCATGGGAGCGTGACTTGTTGGATTCCAAATCAAGATTCGACCGTTCTTCCCATCAAACACTTGCAGCCCTGCGTGAGGGCGAATGCCAATTATGAATTATTGGAAGGGATTCACGCTTTTGTAGGCCTGCTCCACCTTTTGCTGGATGTCCTCATGTCCCTCAGCCTCAAACTTGCCGTTGACGCTGTCGGCGGCCTGTGGATCCAGTTCCAACACCATCCTCATGTCCTCCTCGGCTCCTGCCTTGTCGCCCATCTGCAACCTCAGCGCCCCCCGCTGGCGAAACGCCTCCAAGGAGAAGGGATTCAGGTCCACCACCTTGTCGAAACAGCGCAAGGCCTCCTCGTTGTTGCCCATAGCCTGCTCCACCTGCGCCTTGAGCAGCATGGCGTCCTCCGACTGCGGGTCGTGGCCCACCAACCAGTCGGCATCAGCGGATGCCCCTTTCGTGTCGCTCATCTTCAGCAGCAGTCCGCCGCGAAGCAGCGTGGCGTCACGGAGCAGCCCAGCCTCATCGTCGCCGGCCTTCTCGCACAGCGCGATGCAACGCGTGGCCTGGGCCACGGCCTGTAGCAGGTCGCCCCTGCCACGCATGGCCCGCGCCAACTCATACACCGCCAAGGGGTTGTCAGCGTCTATCCGAAGGGCATCGTCACAGATGGCGGCCATCTTGTCGTAGTCCTCAGTCATATAATAGATGTGTATCATACGCAGAAGAATACGCACATTGTCGGGCTGCGCCTCTCGGAGCTTGGCCAACTGCTCCATGGCCAAGTCCATCTGGTCGGAACGCATGAAGGCCTGCGAGAGATAGTCGCGCGTCTCCAAGTCGTCCTTGAGTTCCAAGGCCTTGGAGAAGCACTTGATGGAATAGTCGATTTGTCCCATGTTCATGGCACGCACACCGTCGTATTTCAGCACGTCGAAGTCGCGGGCCTTATCTTGTTGTTGTTCTTGCGTATGGTTGTCGTTGTCGCCACCGCCGAAAAGTTGTTTGAAGAATCCCATAGTTTCTTGGTTTTGTTCACAAAAGTAATGAAAATAATGCAGAGTAAGAAAGAATTTCAATGGAAAGATTGTCCGCATCCATTCAATAGCAGGACTCCACCAACCCCAAGGAACAATAACAGGATTCTCCCTTGCTCGCCTTGCAAGGCAAGAAACGCAGTCACACGAGTGCAGGGCAGTGCCTTGCGCCTACTCCGAGTGGATGCTCCAGCTTCTGTTTCAATCGTGGGATTGACACAAAGCGCGGTGCCCGCAAATGGTTGATGGCGGCCTGTCATTAAGGTTTTGGGAGACATTGGAGGTTACGAAAAGCATCCTGCACGATTGCTGCTTATCACGTCTTGGGACGCCTTGCCGCTGGGCCCGCCATACCCTGCCACCCCACAATTGCGGCATTGCCCCAGCATGGAAGCGGACCAACAGGGGGGCGCCAACCCTAAAACAAGGCAAGGGCTGAGGCGGCAACGCTTCCCTCAGATTAATTTTCCTAAAAATTTCGTAAAAACAAGGAGATTCCATTCGTTGTATCTCCTTTTTATATACCTTTGCCAATGTATGAAACATTTGTTATTCGTCATCATCCTTTCACTCAGCGCCGCAGCCCATGCACAGACCATCGGCTTGGGGCCGCTCCATTCGGCCGACAGCCCTCGCGGGAACTGGCTGCTGCCGGGCGACACTGTGAAGACTGCCACCGACACCATCATATATGGCGGGAAACCGCAAGAGCTCCACTACGAGGCTCCCACCGCAGGAAGCGGCTTCGGGCTGCACGAGGGACTGAACGCCAACGTCAGCGCTTCGGCCTTTGCCACGTTCGGCCACAACGCACCCCACAAGGGCGGCTTCGGAACGTCGCTCGACGTGGCCTACCTCAAGCCCCTCAAGCGGGACAAAAGCCTATGGCTGCTTGCCGGCGGCTATGTGAACAGCATCAACTACGGGGGCGACAACGTGCACGACGGTGGATTCTACGCCATGCTCAACTGGCAAATCAACCCAAAGTGGAATGTCTATGCCTACGGACAACTTTCTGTAGCCAACAACTACGACCGCTCATTCCGTGGCTACTATCCCTACGGAGGCTATTCGCCCTATCCCTACGGAGGCTATTTCTACTCGCCTTTCTTCGACCCGATAGGCGGGCCTTGGGGTTCCGCGTCCTATCTCCACGCTCCCGGCGCCAATGTGTTGGGCGCAGGCGTGCAGTACAAGCCCAATGCCAACACGACGATCAACATCAACGTGGAGGGAGTATGGTACGACCGCCACACGCCAGCCTACTTCGACCGATACAACTATCCCGTGCCAAGAGACTGAACAGGCTCGGAGTCTCTGAAGAGCAGTGCGATCCCGACTTGGCTAATGCCCGTCCACAAACCACCCAAATAGAGGTTATGGAATCCACTGCACCGTTTTTCTCGATATAAGAAGAAGCAACCATGGGGGGGAAGACACACCGGGCAATACGCTCCAACATGGCGATTTGTATGCACGAATATAAATTTTGAGAAGTTTATTTTGTCATTAGCCGTTTTTGAGCTATATTTGCATACAAAAAGAATATCGATATTCAATGAAAGAATTTGTTATCTCCGAAGCCAAAGCCGAGACGGCTGTATTGGTGGGACTCATCACGCAGAACCAAGACGAGGCCAAAACCAAGGAATACCTCGACGAGCTCGAGTTCTTGGCCGACACCGCAGGAGCCGTTACCGTGAGACGATTCACGCAGAAAGTGGCGGGTCCCAACCAAACCTCATACGTGGGCAAAGGCAAGCTGGAGGAAATCAAGCAGTATATAAAGAATGAAGAGGAAAATGAGCGCGAGGTCGGAATGGTGATTTTCGACGACGAGCTCTCCGCCAAACAGATACGCAACTTGGAGAAGGAGTTGGGAGTGAAGATTCTCGACCGCACTTCGCTCATCCTCGACATCTTCGCCATGAGGGCCAAGACCGCCAACGCCAAGACGCAGGTGGAACTGGCACAATACCGCTACATGCTGCCGCGGCTGCAACGCCTCTGGACCCACTTGGAACGTCAGGGCGGCGGCTCAGGCTCAGGCGGCGGCAAAGGCAGCGTGGGACTCCGCGGCCCTGGCGAGACACAGTTGGAAATGGACCGACGCATCATCCTCCAGCGGATGAGCCTGCTGAAAC
>SAMEA3663103__coassemble_416_pt1 | contig 20387 bp, 21 predicted proteins | sample SAMEA3663103__metabat2_high_PE_013 | metagenome-assembled genome bin SAMEA3663103 (sample SAMEA3663103) | pig gut metagenome | biome: pig gut; feature: pig-associated habitat; material: faeces | place: France | collected 2012 | reverse complement strand
TCAGACCCATAGCTCTGGTAGGAGCGTAAGCCTGGACATGACCATTTTCCTTCCCCTTTACATATAAACCTATCATGAATCCACGGAAAATATCTGCAGTGCCGATTGTTTTTGTATCTGCGGAATCTGCGAGATCTGCGTGGGAAATTGCCAAGGCTCCTCTTCCCGTCATTTATGGAGCAAGCTCTGTGACTCTCTGATAATCTTTCAATGTGGGTGTCCTTATAACGAAAACAGGAAACCGTTGAATGAGTTGCAAGTCTTTCGTGGCAACTGGTTCGATATATCGCGCCAATTGTCACGATACATCGAACCAACTGCCACGATATATCGTGTCAATTGCCACACATTGTAGCCAACTGATTTCATCTCCACGAGTAGCCTCCGCCGGGACATTGGCAATCGACATTATCGTGAATGGGGCAACACGATTCACCCCTTTAGGCGAAATGTTGCCAACCAAGAAACACAAACCGGGGACTTGAGAAACTTGCATCCACTCTTCTCTTTGACTGCCAAATTTGTCATACAGAAAGTGTCAGAATTGTGCCAAACCTGTCAGCGTGATAGTTTGGCACAGTTTTGGCAAAGGAAGAGGTGACTCGAATGTCGCACCAAGGCAGGAGAGTATGTGGTAAAAACAACAACTTAAAAATATTTGTATTATGACAATCAAACCATTAGCAGACAGAGTGCTGGTTCTCCCCGCACCAGCTGAAGAAAAAGTAGGTGGAATTATCATTCCCGACACAGCCAAGGAAAAGCCACAGCGCGGCAAGGTGGTCGCTGTGGGAGAAGGCAAAAAGGATGAGCCCATGGTGCTGAAGGCTGGCGACGAGGTGCTCTATGGCAAGTATGCCGGCACCGAGATTGAGAACGACGGTGAGAAATACCTCATGATGCGTCAGAGCGACGTGCTCGCCGTTGTTGAAGGCTAATAGACAAACATAATCAGAACGACAAATCAAATCAGAACACAATTATGGCAAAGATTATCAAATTCGATACAGAAGCTCGCAACTTGCTTAAGGATGGTGTTGACCAGCTGGCCAACGCAGTGAAGGTGACACTTGGCCCCAAGGGCCGCAATGTGGTCATCGAGAAGAAGTATGGCGCACCCCAGATCACCAAGGACGGTGTGACCGTGGCCAAGGAAGTGGAACTTGAGGACAAGTTTGAGAACACGGGCGCACAGCTCGTGAAGAGCGTGGCCTCGAAGACGGGCGACGATGCCGGCGACGGCACAACGACAGCCACCATCTTGGCTCAGAGCATTGTGAACGAGGGCTTGAAGAATGTCGCTGCCGGCGCCAACCCCATGGATTTGAAGCGTGGCATCGACAAGGCCGTGGCCAAGGTCGTTGACTACATCAAGACCAACGCTGAGGTGGTTGGCGACAACTATGACAAGATAGAGCAGGTGGCCACAGTGAGTGCCAACAACGATCCCGAGATTGGCAAGCTCTTGGCCGACGCCATGCGCAAGGTATCCAAGGATGGTGTCATCACCATTGAGGAGAGCAAGAGCCGCGACACCCACATCGACGTGGTGGAGGGCATGCAGTTCGACCGCGGCTATCTGTCGGGCTACTTTGTGACAGACCCCGACAAGATGGAGTGCGTGATGGAGAACCCCTACATCTTGATATACGACAAGAAGATTTCCAACTTGAAGGACTTCCTGCCCATTCTGCAGCCCGCAGCCGAGAGTGGCCGTCCATTGCTCGTCATAGCTGAGGATGTAGACTCCGAGGCTCTGACCACATTGGTTGTCAACCGTCTGCGTGGCGGATTGAAGATTTGCGCCGTCAAGGCTCCCGGCTTCGGCGACCGTCGCAAGGCCATGTTGGAAGACATTGCCACGCTGACGGGTGGCGTGGTCATCAGCGAGGACAAGGGATTGAAGCTCGAGCAGGCCACACTTGAGATGTTAGGCTCGGCCGAGAAGGTGACAATCTCCAAGGACAACACGACCATCGTCAACGGCAGCGGCGAGAAGCAGGCCATCAAGGATCGTGTGGCCCAGATCAAGAACGAGATTGCCAACACCACAAGCTCTTACGACAAGGACAAGCTCAAGGAGCGTCTGGCCAAGTTGGCTGGTGGCGTGGCAGTGCTCTACGTGGGCGCCAACTCCGAGGTTGAGATGAAAGAGAAGAAGGACCGCGTGGACGATGCACTCTGCGCAACTCGCGCCGCCACAGAAGAGGGTGTCGTCGTAGGTGGTGGCACCACTTACATCCGCGCCCAGGAAGCTCTGGCCGACCTCAAGGGCGACAATGCCGACGAGCAGACGGGTATCAACATCGTTTGCCGCGCCATAGAGGAGCCCCTCCGCCAGATTGTCGTCAACGCAGGCGGCGAGGGCGCAGTGGTTGTCAACAAGGTGCGCGAGGGCAAGGGCGACTTCGGCTACAATGCCCGTACCGACCAGTATGAGGACCTCCGCAAGGCAGGTGTCATCGACCCGGCCAAGGTGGCTCGTGTGGCATTGGAGAATGCAGCCTCCATCGCAGGCATGTTCCTCACCACTGAGTGCCTCATTGTGGACAAGCCCGAGGAGAAGCCGGCAGCAATGCCCGCCGCCCAGCCCGGCATGATGTAATTCGCAGCAAGACATCTGAAATTCAATCGTATGTATTAGACAAGGCGTGGTTCAGCAATGGACCACGCCTTTTGCTTTCTCTGACTCTCAACCACCACGCCACCATCTTGTCCACGAGTCATGCGTTTGATGTTTGTTCCACACACCTCTTTCCTATTGCGCAAGTGTGGATTTTTTGGAAATCAGGGACCGTACAGCACTTTGCCAAATAACCAAGTGGAAGAAAGCCAAACGACCAAATATTATTAAGCTAAATGACCAAGCGAAATAGAGCCAAATAACCAAATTGTAAGTAAAGTATTCTTTTGTTTCAAGAATAAAAAGGGAGATGTAGACCTGCTAAATGATAGCATCATTGACATTTCTACGTTACCTAAATCGCTGTATTCAATATCATTATATAATGATAATAATGAAAAAGTTGGCAATCTTAAATGGATAAAACATTGAGTTTCATAAGATGATTTCGCCTGTTTTTGCCGTATGTTGTCAAAAACAGGCGTTTCTTTTTGCCATTACGCTGATTTTGCCTATTTTTGCATTATGAAACATCAAATAGACTGGAAAAAGGTGGTGGTCTTCTTCCTTGTGGCAGGAGGACTGGTTTTCATCACGGGCTCTTTCCTCATGTCGCTCGGCATCTTCATCCTGCTCTTGATTGTCGATGGCCTAATCGCACAATGGCAGAACAAGAAGGAGTTTGAGAAGAAATGGAAGGAACTCATGGAAGAAAAGAAAAAGGAACACGATGAATAAGCTCACGGAACTCTACAGGCAGTGGCGCGGAGAGGCTCCCGCCCGCGTTGAGAAATTGGCTGGGGCGGGAAGCAACCGACAGTATTACCGCCTTGCCGACGCTGAGGGACACAGCGTCATTGGCGTGGTGGGCACCAGCCGCGAGGAGGACCACGCCTTCGTGTCGCTGGCCCGCCACTTCACCCTGCGCAAGTTGCCCGTGCCAGAGGTGTTGGCAGTGAGCGACGATGAGATGCGCTATCTGCAAACCGACTTGGGCCACGTCTCCCTCTTCGACGCCATCAAGGGCGGGCGCGAGGCCGGCGGACGCTACAACCGCAGGGAGCAGCAGCTGCTGCTCAACACCATCCACGAGCTGCCCGACATCCAGATACGCGGCGCGAGGGGGCTGGACTTCAACGTGTGCTATCCACAGCCGGAATTTGACGAGGACAGCGTGCTGTTCGACTTGAACTACTTCAAATACTGCTTTCTAAAGGCCACGGAGCTGGACTTCAACGAGCTCAAGCTGGAGGCCAACTTCCGCATGCTTGCCAAGGACCTGACGGCGGAGCCCGCCGAGAGCTTCCTCTACCGCGACTTCCAGGCACGCAACGTGATGCTCGACGCCGAGGGGAGGCCCTACTTCATCGACTTCCAGGGCGGCCGCAAGGGACCCTACTATTATGACCTGGCCTCATTTCTTTGGCAGGCTTCGGCCCGCTATTCCCACAAGCTCCGCCGCGAACTGATTTTCGAATACTATAAGAGCCTGAGCCAATACACCGAAGTGCCGAGCGTGCGCCACTTCGCCGAACGGCTCTCGCTGTTTGTCCTCTTCCGCACGCTGCAGGTGCTTGGCGCCTACGGCTTCCGCGGATATTTCGAGCGGAAGCCCCATTTCCTTCAGTCCATTCCACCAGCCATCGACAATCTGCGCGATCTCCTGAAACTGAGTCCCTCCGTGTTTCCCTATCCTTATATGATGGACATGCTGCGGCGGCTCACGGAGTTGCCCCAGTTTGCCCCGCAAGAGCCTGTCGTGGCCAAGCGCAAGGATGGCTACAAGACGACCGACCATCCCCTCTATTCCTCCAACCCGCAGGACGGCCCCGCCACCTTCTCCAAATACGACGGCAAGGGTCCCCTCGTGGTGCGCGTCTACAGCTTCTCCTACAAGAAGGGCATACCCGACGACCCCTCGGGCAACGGCGGCGGCTACGTGTTCGACTGCCGCTCCACCCACAACCCCGGCCGATACGAGCCGTACAAGAAGCTCACGGGACTCGACGAGCCTGTCATCCGATTCTTGGAGGACGACGGGGAGATTCTCGATTTCCTCAAGTGCGTCTACCAGTTGGCCGACCATCACGTGGCACGCTACATCCAGCGGGGCTTCACCAACTTGATGTTCTGCTTCGGCTGCACCGGCGGCCAGCACCGCAGCGTCTACAGCGCCCAGCACTTGGCCGAACACATCAGCAGCAAGTTTGGCGTGGAGGTGCAGGTCATCCACCGGGAGCAGAATATCACTCAGACTTTTCCAGCGCATACAATCAAAAATGCATAATAGACACACATATCACACACGGGTGGGCTGGTGGTACTGGCTGCTCTGTTTTTTGACCTTGGGATTCTGCGCCAAGGGTTCTTGGCCTTGGGAGGCCAGCTTTCTGCAGTGGGTTCTCACGTTTTATCTCTTTCCCCTTCCCCGCCTCACCCGCTACGTGGTGGAAGGAGTGAACCTCACGGTGTTCTACGGCTTCTTTCTCAAGAAGACCATCCCCGTGAGTTTCATCACCTCCATCCAGCCCACGCACAATGCCCTCAGTTCCCCCGCCTTGTCCCTGCGCCGCCTCTCCATACGCTACAACAAGTATGATGAGATACTCGTTTCGCCGGAAGAGCCAGAGGCCTTTATTGCCGCCTTGAAAGCAGTGAATCCGAAAATTTTGACGCAGAAAGGATAAAAAGCCGCCTGCCATGAAATGGTTTTCTGAATTTTTGTGTTAACTTTGCATTATGAAACAGGCAATGATTTTCGCAGCCGGACTTGGCACCCGCCTCAAACCTCTGACCGACCGAATGCCTAAGGCTCTGGTCAGGGTAGGGGGAGAGCCGCTGCTAAAGCATGTCGTATTGAAACTACGCAATGTAGGCTTTGACCGTGTTGTCGTCAACGTCCACCATTTTGCCGACCAAATCGTCCAATATCTTCAGGAGAATGACAATTTCGGCATGGACATCCGTATCTCCAACGAGCGCAGCATGCTCTTGGAGACGGGCGGCGGCCTGAAGAAGGCCGCGCCGCTCTTCGATTCCTCATCGCCCATCTTCATCCACAACGTCGACATACTGAGCAATCTCGATTTCAACGCCTTCTATGGGGCCGACAGGGCGGTGGTGTGCCCCTCTTGCGGTGTACCCCACGAGATGGCCGAGGCCACGCTCCTTGTCTCCTGGCGCAAGACCAAACGCTACCTCATTTTCAACGGCCAGATGCGCCTTGTGGGCTGGGTCAATGCCGAGACAAGGCAAATCAAGAGCTGCTATGGGGAAATCCGCTGCTTGGAGGCGGAGATAAGGCAGGGTGAAGTGCTGGAGACTTTGCGCCGCCACGGCCTCCGCCTGTATGCCTTCTCGGGCATCCACACCTTCTCGCCGAGTCTCTTCAAGCTGATGGACGCATATCCCGACCGGTTTCCCATCATCGACTTCTACCTCGACAATGCGGCGAAGGTGGCCATCAAGGGCATCGCCGACGACAACCTGCGGCTGCTCGACGTGGGCAAGCAGGACACGCTGGACCAAGCAGAATCTTTTTTATCACAATATGGCTGCTGAGGCGCAAGGCCGGCAGCCCTACTTAAACCATATCAAATGCAACAGAAGATCATCATACTCGATTTCGGATCGCAGACCACACAGCTCATCGGGCGTCGTGTGCGCGAGCTCGACACCTTCTGCGAAATCCTTCCCTACAACAAGTTCCCAAAGGACGATCCCGGCATCATCGGCGTGATACTGAGCGGCAGCCCCTATTCGGTCCACGACAAGGAAGCCTTCAAGTGCGACCTTGGCGACTTCGTTGGAAAATACCCCGTGCTGGGCATCTGCTACGGCGCGCAGTATATCGCCTATAGCAATGGCGGCAAGGTGGAGCAGACCAGCACGCGCGAATATGGACGCGCCAATCTACGCACCATCGACCTCGCCAATCCCCTCTTCAAGGACTTTGAACCCAACTCGCAGGTGTGGATGAGCCATGGCGACACCATCACCGCCATTCCGCAGGACTGCCACGTCATCGCCAGCACCGACGATGTGCGCTTCGCCGCCTACGCCAGCACGCGCAACCCCCTCTGGGCCGTGCAGTTCCACCCCGAGGTGTTCCACACCACGCAGGGCAAGACGCTGCTGAGGAATTTCGTGGTCGACATCTGCCACAGCCGCCAGGAGTGGAGTCCGGCCTCGTTTGTGGAGACAACGGTCAACGAGCTGCGCCAGCAGATAGGCAACGACCGCGTGATACTTGGCCTCTCGGGCGGCGTAGACTCTTCGGTTTGCGCCACGCTGCTCAACAAGGCCATCGGCCGCAATCTCACCTGCATCTTCGTCGACCACGGCATGCTGCGCAAGGATGAGTTCCGTAAGGTGATGGACGCCTATCAGGGACTGGGCCTCAACGTGGTGGGTGTCGATGCCAGCGCCAAGTTCTTCAAGGACCTCGACGGCGTGAGCGACCCCGAGCGCAAGCGCAAGATCATTGGCCGCGACTTCGTTGAGGTCTTCAACGCCGAGGCCAAGAAGATCACCGACGCCAAGTGGCTCGCACAGGGCACCATCTATCCCGACCGCATAGAGAGCCTGAGCATCACGGGCATGACCATCAAGAGCCACCACAACGTGGGCGGACTGCCCAAGGACATGAAGCTCCAGCTCTGCGAGCCGCTGAAGTGGCTCTTCAAGGACGAGGTGCGCCGCGTGGGCCGCCAGCTCAACATGCCCGAACGGCTCATCAACCGCCATCCATTCCCCGGCCCTGGACTGGCCGTGCGCATCTTAGGCACCATCACGCCCGAGAAGGTGCGCATCCTGCAGGAGGCCGACGACATCTACATCGAGGCCATGCACGCCTACACCATGCCCGACGGCTCGTCGCTCTACGACCATGTGTGGCAGGCGGGAACCATTCTGCTCTCCACCATACGCTCTGTAGGCGTGATGGGCGATGAGCGCACCTACGAGCATCCTGTGGCCCTAAGGGCCGTGACCTCGCAGGACGCCATGACGGCCGACTGGGCGCATCTGCCCTACGACTTCTTGGCCAAGGTCTCCAACGAGATCATCAACAAGGTGAGGGGTGTCAACCGCGTCTGCTACGACATATCCTCCAAACCGCCCTCGACGATAGAGTGGGAATAGGGCAATGGCAAAGGTGTTTTCCCACTTCGGCCAGTCGGACGGCGAGGAGCGGCGCGATGAGCTCATCCGCACCATCAGCCACAGCATAGAGCATCTTACCACTTCCGAGTTGGAGGCTCTCTATTACGACATGCTCACGAAAGACTACATCCGCTGACACCGCGCCATGCTCTGCCCTCATCGGGTACTGAATGGCCAGCATACGTCCATACCCCACACCGAAAGCCAACATCCACGACTTCCGTGGTGTTGGCTTTCGACGTTTTTGCCCGGTGTTGTCACTTTGTCTCTTCATTCCCACGGATTGCTGACGAGAGCCGAGAGTCGCAAACAAGCCGCCGGACAGGTGGAAAACGCCGTACTTTAAAGTTCAAAATATGAAAAGAATTAGAACAATGAGAATGTCTTTATACAAGCTGTTCCTAATATTGGTGATTACTTTAAACTCTAATGCGCTCCATGCATGCGATATTAAGTTCAAACTTTTTTATACAAGTATTTACACGACAACAATTTTCAGTCTCACGCCCCAAGTATATGACTCAGGATTTCGCCAAACTGCTTCGGATTCTATTATAGTAGTTTCTGATTCGATAATTATGAATCTTCTAAATAAGATAGATTCACTTCCTGAGGATAAAAATGCGGCAATCAATGATTTGGATGTTCGTGGGAAGATGATCTTTTATAGGGGTGGGCAAGTGTTTGAAACTTGCTATCTCGATGCATTTTCGATATTGCGAAGTGATGGAAAAATATATAAGATTGATGATAGATTTCGACAAATGGTCGACGCGGCCATTAAATCTCAAAAAATAGATGGTTGTATGTTTTAAAGACATAAAACTAAATAGCCCCAAATGCCCATGTGGATGATTCGTTTCACAATAATTGAGCCTACGCCCGATTGCAGGGTGCTTCCGCACACTCTTTGATGACGATATAAGGCCGCAAGGGTCACAACCGATGCAGGGACCGTGCCTTGCGCCGGCCCTAATGGACGGCACCCGCGGCATCACAAGCATTGCCTACGACGACAACGGTAGTCCGGCGGGCATACATTCGCCAACGGCAGCGCGACGGACTATCTGGAAAATATCTATTGAGCCGTTTTTTGACTGCGCCATCATCCTCCTATGCCCGCCATATCATTACCGGGCTGCAGCATTTTTTTTGTATTGCATCAAACCGATTTGCCAAAGGTGGAAGCCGTTGGCATGGGTGGTTTCCTCAAGGGAGCAGATAAGAGGCGGCACATCGAACATGGGAAATGGAAACGGCAAATCTCGGAACCGCATTCCGGGATTTGCCGTTAAGGGGATGGCCGGCTGATGTTGGCAGCCTGGCTGGTTGAACCTATATATAAATAAGGTGTGTTATTTCTTTACCAAGATGCGGGCATCGACGGCCACCACGTCGTCGCCGTCGGCAAGAAGCGGGTTGATGTCGATCTCCTTGATTTCCACCGCATGGCGGAGCAGGATGGAGAGGCGCTGGATGATCTCGATGAAGGCTTCTTCGTTGACACCTTTCTGGCCACGCGTGCCTTGGATGATCTTGTAGCCGCGCAGGGAATGGATCATCGACTCGGCCTCGCCACGCGACAGGGGCGCCAGGCCGCTCGACACATCCTTGAGCACTTCCACGAAGATGCCGCCCAATCCACAGAGGACCACGTGGCCGAAGCGTGGCTCATATTTGGCTCCGATGAAGAGCTCGGTGCCTTTGAGCATCTTCTGCACCATCACTCCCTTGGCGTCCTTGATCTGCATCATGCGGTCGAATTCTTCCTCCAAGTGGCGGGCGCTGCGGATGTTGAGGGCCACACCGCCCACGTCGCTCTTGTGTACCGGACCCACAACCTTTGCCACTACAGGATAGCCCACCTGCTCGGCAAAGGCCACAAGCTCCTCCTTGCTTGAGGCCACCTTCTCCGGCACCAATGGAATCTTGGCGCATTCGAGAAGCTGGCGCACCTGCTGCGGGGCGATGAAGCCATCGTCGTGGATGCCGGCGATGATCTCACGAATCTTGGGAATGTCCACGCCCATCAGTTCGGTCTCGGCGGGAGCTGGGGTGGGTGTCTTCAGCACCTGTGTCAACGCCGTGGCCAATATCACCTCGTCGGAGAAGTTGACATGGCCCTTGCCCAAGAACTCCTGCACCTCGGGGCCAGCTGTGACCACGCTTGGCAAGATGGGGAAGATGGGCTTCTTGCACTCCAATATCTTCTTGTGCAGCACGTCGTATGCCTCGTAGAGCTGCACCAGTCCGGGCGTGCCGAAGATCACCATGATGGCGTCGATGTTGGTGAACTTATTCTCGCAGTAGTCGATGGCGATGCCCAACTGCTCGGGAGTGCCCGTGGCGAGAATGTCGATGGGGTTGGCCACCGAAGAGCCTTGGAAGAGGTGGGCCTTGAGTTCCTCGGCCACGGGACCCTCCAGCTTGGGCACGTCGAACCCACCCTTGGATAGTGCGTCGGTGAGCATCACGCCGGGGCCTCCGGCATGGGTCACGATGGCGATGTTCTTGCCGCTGAAGCGCGGGAGTGTGAAGATGCAGCCCACGGTGGTGAGCTCGTCGCGCGAGAAGCAGCGCACGATGCCAGCTTTGCGGAAGAGGGCGTCCACGGCGGAGTCGCTCGACGCGATGGCTCCCGTATGCGACGAAGCGGCACGACTGCCGCTGGCGCTGGAGCCGGCCTTGATGGCGGCGATGCGGCATCCTTTTTTGATCAGACTGCTGGCGTGGAGCAGCAGCTTGTCGGGATCGGCGATGTTCTCGATGTAGAGCAGCTTCACCTTGGAGGAGGTGGCAGGGTCGAAGGTCTCGTCCATATACTGGAGCACGTCCTCTATGCCGTTCTGCTTGCCGTTGCCGATGGACCATACGGAGTTGAACTGGAGGCCTTTGATGACGGCCGACTCAAGAATGAACACCGCCGTGGCGCCAGAGCCGCTGATGAAGTCCACGCCCTGGGGGTGGAGCTTGGGAATGGGCTTGGTGAACACGCTGTGATGCACGTTGTTGAGCAGTCCGATGCAGTTGGGGCCAATCAGGGCGCACTGGTATTTCTCGCAGGTGGCGAGAATCTTCTGCTCCATGACTGCCCCCTCCTTGGTCTCCTCGCTGAATCCGGCCGTGATGATGATGAACGCCCTCACCTGCTTGTTTGCAGCCAAATACTCCACGTAGTCGGGGCAGAAGCGCGCGGCCACGACCAGTATGGCAAGGTCGGTGTCGGGAATCTCGTCGGCGCGGTGGTACACCTTGATGCCCTGCACCTCGTCCTCCTTGGGATTGATGATGCGCAGCGTTCCCTTGTAGTTGCCTTGGATGAGGTTTCTCACTACGGCACCGCCCGGTTTGTGGACATTGTTGGAGCCACCCACAACGACGATGCTCTTGGGATTCAATAGTTGTTGATTGATCATAGTTTTATGGATTTAAGAATATTAGTATTCCAATTTTCAGTAGCATAATGCAAAAATAGTAAATTCCATAGACTTGCGGGAATCTTTTAACGAAATTTTTCAGAGAAAGTGTACTCTGTTCTGAAAAAATGACTTATCTTTGCAAAAGCCTATAAAGATTAATCTTAAAATAAAAACTAATGAAGAAATTGCTACTTGGAGATGAAGCAGTCGCTCAGGGCGCGCTCGATGCCGGCTTGAGTGGTGTGTATGCCTATCCGGGCACTCCTTCAACTGAGATTACTGAGTACATACAACTATCCCCATTGGCCAAACAGCGCAATGTGCATCGCCGCTGGTGCACCAACGAGAAGACCGCCATGGAGCAGGCCCTCGGCATGTCCTACATGGGCAAGCGCGCGTTGGTGTGCATGAAGCATGTGGGACTTAACGTCTGCGCCGACGCGTTTGTCAATTCCGGCATGACTGGAGTCAACGGCGGCGTGGTGGTGCTTGTGGCCGACGACCCGTCGATGCATTCTTCGCAGAACGAGCAGGACAGCCGCTTCTACGGCAAGTTTGCCCTCATCCCGACTCTTGAGCCGAGCTCGCAGCAGGAAGCCTACGACATGATGGGCGAGGCTTTCGAACTGTCGGAGAAAGTGAACCTACCCGTGTTGATGCGCGTCACCACTCGCATGGCCCACAGCCGCGCGGCAGTGGAGATAAAGGATGAGCCGCGCCAGGAGAATGAAATCAACTATGAGGCAAAGGCCTCAAATTGGGTGCTGCTGCCCGCCGTTGCCCGCAAGCGCAACGACCATGTCACTGCCCAGCAGTCTGAACTGGAGCAGATGGCCGCCGAGAGCTGTCACAACCAGTATATCGACGGCAAGGACCATTCCTTGGGAATCATCGCCAGTGGCATTGCCTTCAACTACGTCAACGAGTGCTTCACCGACGGCTGCCCCTATCCGCTGCTGAAAATCAGCCAGTATCCGCTGCCCAAGGATTTGGTGCGCCGCATGGCCAAGGAATGCCCCATGCTGCTCGTCGTGGAGGAGGGACAGCCCTTCATAGAGGATATGGTATCGGGGGTGCTCACCCACGACACGGTGGTCAAGGGCCGTCTCACAGGCGACCTGCCCCGCACGGGCGAACTCAATCCCGACCTTGTGGCCAAGGCCCTCGGACTGCCCTCGGCCGAGCAGTATCCCGAATGCGAGGATGTGGCTGCCCGCCCGCCCCAGCTCTGCAAAGGCTGCGGCCACCGCGACATGTACACGGCCCTCAACGAGGTGCTGAAGAATTATCCCAATGCGCGCGTCTTCGGCGACATTGGCTGCTACACGTTGGGCTTCATGCCTCCCTTCCGCGCCATCCACTCTTGTGTCGACATGGGAGCCAGTGTGGGTATGGCCAAGGGTGCCGCCGACGCCGGCCAGTATCCGTCGGTGGCCGTCATCGGTGACTCTACGTTCACCCATTCCGGCATGACCAACCTGCTCGATGCCGTGAACGCCAACACCAACATGCTGCTCGTGATCAGCGACAACCTCACCACGGGCATGACAGGTGGACAGGACTCTGCAGGCACAGGCAAGATAGAGGGCATCTGCCGTGGACTCGGCGTGCCCGAGGAGCATCTGCGGGTGGTGGTTCCCCTGCCCAAGAACATGCCCGAAATCACCAAGGCCATCCAGGAGGAGATAGAATACCGTGGACTCAGCGTGGTCATCGCCCGCCGTGAGTGTGTACAGACCCTTCGTCGTCATCTTAAACAACAACAAAAAGCTAAAGCACAGGAGGCAAAATAACAATATGAAAACAGATATTATCCTTTGCGGTGTGGGAGGACAGGGAATCCTCACCATCGCAACCATCATAGGCCAGGCCGCAATGAACGAGAACCTCTATATCAAGCAGGCGGAGGTGCATGGAATGTCGCAGCGCGGCGGCGACGTGCAGAGCAACCTGCGCCTGTCGTCCGACCCCATCGACAGCGACTTGATAGCCGAGGGCCGTTGCGACGTGATTATCTCCATGGAACCCATGGAGGCACTCCGCTATCTGCCCTACTTGAGTAAGGACGGATGGATTATCACGGCCAACACTCCTTTTGTGAACATCCCCGACTATCCTGATATGGACAAGATCAATGCCGACTTGTCCAAGGTGAAGAATGTCATCGCCATCGACATTGAGCAGCTTGCCAAGGACAACGGCGTGCCGCGCTCGGCCAACGTGATTCTCTTGGGCGCTGCCCAGAAGGCCATAGGCATAGATTTTGACAAGTTGGAGAATGCCGTGCGCGATGTGTTCGCCCGCAAGGGTGAGGCCATCGTTGAGGCCAACCTCAAGGCCCTCAAAATAGGAAAGGAAGCCCAGAAGTAATGAAGCCCACACCGATTTCGAAAGACATCATCCTGGATGCCATTCAAGCCAATGACATCCAGGACATCGCCGCCGCCACCATACGTGAAGTGAAGCGTGTGGCTGAATATGCCGAGCGCGAGTCCGGCGTGGAGTTCATCAAGATGGAGATGGGCATCCCAGGGCTTCCCGCCGCTGAGATAGGTGTTGAAGCCCAGATTAAGGCTCTGCGCAGTGGGGTGGCCAGCCAGTACCCAGACATCCAGGGCTTGCCGGCCTTGAAGCAGGAGGCCTCACGCTTCATCAAGGCCTTCATCGGCTTGGACGTGAATGCCGAGGGGTGCGTGCCTGTTGTGGGGAGCATGCAGGGCACTTACGCTGCCTTCACGCTCTGCTCGCAGTATGACACGATAAAGGATACCGTGCTTTTCATCGACCCAGGGTTCCCCGTGCAGAAACAGCAGCTTCAGGTGATGGGCGTGAAGTATGAGACTTTCGACATGTACCATTACCGTGGCGAGAAGCTTGGCCCCAAGGTGGAGAGCTATCTGAAGAGGGGAAACATCTGCTGCATCATCTACAGCAATCCCAACAATCCCTCGTGGGTGTGCCTCAACGAGGAGGAACTCAAGGCCATCGGCGAGCTGGCCACGCGCTACGACACTGTGGTGATAGAGGACCTGGCCTACTTTGCCATGGACTTCCGCAAGGACCTGAGCAAGCCCTTCGAGCCTCCCTACCAGCCGTCGGTGGGCCGCTACACGGACAACTACATGTTGCTCATCAGTGGCAGCAAGGCTTTCAGCTATGCGGGCGAGCGTATTTCCGTGGCCTGCATCGGCAACAAGCTCTTCCACCGCCATTATCCCGCCCTCGACGCGCGCTATTCCGCCCTGCCTTTCGGCTTGGTGTATTCCACCCGCATCCTCTATGCCCTGTCGTCGGGCACCTCCCACAGCGCCCAGTATGCCTTGGCGGCAGTGATGAAGGCTGCCAGCGACGGAACCTACGACTTCCGCGCCGTGACAAGCGAGTATGGACGGCGGGCCCATAAGCTGAAGGAAATCTTCCTGCGCCACAACTTCTACATTGTCTATGACAAAGACCTCGACCAGCCCATTGCCGATGGATTCTATTTCACTGTGGGCTATCCCGGTCTCAACAGCGGCCAGCTTGTGAGCGAGCTTCTCTACTACGGAGTGAGCGCCATCTGCCTTACCAATACGGGCAGCGACCAGCAGGGCATCCGCGTGTGCACGTCGTTCATCCGCGACAATCAGTACGAGGAGTTGGACGAGCGCATGGCAATTTTCGCCGAGAACCATCCTGTAGGAAAGTAGTCAGACAAGGTGGGGGAGACAGGCGCACAGGCTCCCGTCTCCCCGATTCCCAATTCTTGCCCCATGACTCTTATCTCTTGACTCCTAACTTAAAATTAATATCAATAACTATAAATCTATGGAATTACCTTTCGCAGAATCCTGGAAAATCAAAATGATTGAGCCCATCCACAAGAGCACGCGCGAGCAGCGCGAGCAGTGGCTCAAGGAGGCTCACTACAATGTGTTTCAACTCCGTGCAGAGCAGGTGTACATCGACCTGCTCACTGACTCAGGCACAGGAGCCATGAGCGACCGCCAGTGGTCGCAGCTCATGCTTGGCGACGAGAGTTATGCCGGTGCCTCCTCTTTCTATAAGTTTGAGGCCACCGTGCAGCGCATCTTCGGCTTCAAGCACGTCATCCCCACCCATCAGGGACGCGCCGCCGAGAACGTGCTGTTCTCCTATTTGGTGAAGCCCGGCATGGTGGTGCCCGGCAACGCCCACTTCGACACCACCAAGGGCCACATCGAGAGCCGCAAGGCTCAGGCCATCGACGTAACCATCGATGAGGCCCACGACACACAGCTTGAGATTCCATTCAAGGGCAACGTGTCGCTTGAGAAACTGGAGAAAGTGTTGAAGGAGAACAAGGGAAATGTGCCTTTCATGGTACTCACCGTGACCAACAACACCGTGGGCGGTCAGCCCGTGAGCATGGAGAACATCAAGGCCACGTGCAAGCTCTGCCATCAGTATGGTGTGCCGGTGGTGATGGACTCTGCCCGCTTCGCCGAGAACGCCTACTTCATCAAGACGCGTGAGAAGGGCTACGCCGACAAGACCATCAAGGAAATTGTGCGCGAAATGTATGAGGATGTCGACGCTGCGACGATGTCGTGCAAGAAGGATGCCATCGTCAACATGGGCGGCTTCATCGCCACCAACCGAGACGACTGGTATGAGGGAGCTAAACTCTACTGCATCCCCTTTGAGGGCTACATCACATACGGCGGTCTGAACGGTCGCGACCTCAATGCCATTGCCCAAGGCTTGGACGAGAACACGGAATTTGACATGCTGCAGACGCGTATCCACCAGGTGCAGTATCTGGCCAGCCTACTCGACGAGTACGGCATCCCCTACCAGCGTCCCGCCGGTGGCCATGCCATCTTCGTCGACGGCGACAAGGTGCTCGACCGTGTGCCGAAAGAGGAGTTCCCCGCACAGACGCTCACCTGCGAGCTTTATTTGGAGGCTGGCATCCGGGCGTGCGAGATTGGCTACATGCTTGCCGACCGCGACCCCGTGACGCGTGAGAACCGCTTTGGCGGATTGGACTTGGTGCGCCTCTGCATTCCCCGCCGCGTCTATACCGACAACCACATGAAGGTGGTGGCCGCAGCCCTGAAGAATGTCTTCGACCGCCGCGAGACCATCACGCGAGGCGTGGCCATTGAATGGGAAGCTCCCTTGATGCGCCACTTCACCGTCAAGCTGCGCAGGCTGTAACGGAATTTCCACAGACAGAACAGGGAGTTGGCCCCATTGCGAGGCCAACTCCCTTTTTCAATATATGGTTCATAGGCTATATTACATCCTGCCACAGTCTTCACAGTCTGCATACAGGCAATTCATGTAAGTTCGAAGAGCTATTTAAAAGCATCCGTCCCCATCAGTTCTGTATTACATACATCGCTGAACATTTCTTTGTGGACAGCCTTGAGGCAACCCATCAATGAATGTGCTTTCCTCCTCTCATTGCTGGGGAAAGATGCTTGCATTTGCAAAGGAAACAAAAAATCTTGGTATAAACAAATTTTTAACAAACTATTTTCTGTTTTTCTTACATCTAATTGAAAATGAGCAAAAAAGATAGTTGGTGGGTACAAACTGTTTGTCGCCCGTTGGAGAATCGGTATCCCCTCTTGCAAGGCATCCTGTTGAGTCCTTGAGACAGATTTTTATGGTTAAAATATATTAAACTCGGAATAACTTGCACGTTTCTGACAAAAAAGAGATACTTTTGCACTTGCTTTTGAAAACCAAATCTGGAAAGATGCTCGAGTGGTTGAAGAGGCACGCCTGGAAAGCGTGTAAACGCCCAAAGCGTTTCACGGGTTCGAATCCCGTTCTTTCCGCTTTTAAGTCAAAAAGGAAGTCTGATGAAGGCTTCCTTTTTGCGTTTATAGTCTGTAAGTTACGAAATTTGATGCGTGTAAATGCTTGGGAATTAGGGTAATAAGGGGATAGCAACCAAGCGAAAATGAGTTGCAATCTTTGGTAATCATTGTCAAACATTAGGCGATTTGCGTTTACCATATTGTTTACCACTCCTGCGGTCAGTGTTTACCACTGCATGGGAAAGGCGGTTAGGGCTGCTCTGGTCAGTGTTTGCCACTGCTTAGAATGATAATTTGCCAATTCATAAACGCAAGACAATGGGGAATGACAGAATGCCGGTTGTAGGCTTTGTGTACAACAGAAAGAAGACGGCGACGCGGAATAAGGGTGACGTCATTGAGATCCGGGTGTCTTTGACTACAAGAAGAAGTACCTGTCGACGGGTGTCAAGGTGCTGCCCAAGGAATGGCGCGGCGAAATGGTTACGGGCAGGACGGATGCCATAGAGCTGAACAAGGCGCTTACGACGATGCGCAACAAAGTCCTAAAGGCGATCAACGGCATGCTGAAGGAAGGGTGCCTCAACATTCAAGAGATTCCGTCACGGATGAAGCGCCTTGATGATGCTGGCAAGACGTTCTGCGAGTATTGCCAGGATCGTGCAGAGGTGCGCCAGTACGGACGCATGGATGACACGTGCAAGCGTTATGCCCGCTTCTTGAAGTGGTTCTGTGCGGGGGCGGCTTGGCCGATGCTTGTTTTGCCGCTGCACAGCTGCGGCCTACTGAACGGAGCATACCTCGTTTCTCGAAAACGCACTCTGTTTTCCGCAAAACGTACCCTTCCCCGCTAAAGCCTGTGATATCATCGGTTCAAAACCACACATACAAACTTTTATATCAAATAGTCGCTTAAATATTTTGCACATATAAAACTAATTATGTATCTTTGCTGTGTGATTAAGAAACAACATTATTATCATTAAAACCAAAGCAAATGGACAAAGAAGAAATTGAGCAACTTATTGCTCGCAAGGAAAAAGAGATTAAGCAGCTTTTGGAACTCAAAGAACTGCTGAAGTCAGAGCACATCGAGAGACAGATAGACATGAGACTTGACGACCTCTCCAAGCTCTATAAAGAAGTAAGGGGACACAAGTAACAACTGAGTTCTCCGCCACATAGGAGGAGGCTTTCACAAAAGAATATGATTATGGAAGAGTATCAGAAAAAACTTAAGGAATTTGATACGCTGTTAGGTAAGGATGATGAAGCAAGCACCAAGCAGCGCGCGGAGATCGTCGAATGGCTCAAGACCAATGGCGGTGATGATGCGAGGAAAGCAGCCGAGGAACTCGTCATGCGCCACCTGCACGAGACCGATAAAGTGGTGAAGACAATCCGTCAACAGTTAGGCGAGAAGTACGAACTGCTTCCCATCTCCTACATTGCCCGCCACTACTTTGGCAAGAGTGCCGCATGGCTGCACCAGCGCATCAACGGCTATCGCGTACGCGGTAAGGTCTATACTCTCAACGAGGAGCAGAAGAAGATCTTCAACGATGCCTGCCAGGACATCGCCCGTCAGATTGGCTCATTCCATTATGCTTGATTGATAATGGTTTCTTAATCACACCCAGCCCCGACACTGAGCCGTGCCGGGGCTTTTCTTTGCATAGAAAAGCCCCGGAGCGTGTGTCTCCGGGGCTGTGCGTCCGTAGGCCGGCGGACGGCTTGGTGTCTTAAATGGCTAACGATGGCCCGGCCTAAATGGTGTCTGCTACTCGCCGTATTCGGTTGCTCAAATCTACAAGTGCTCCTCGCAGCTGCTCGGCCTCTTCGGGCGTGAATCCTCCTTTGCCTCCATTTCCGTCGATGCCGTCCATCTTGTGGTAGAGCCAGGATGATGACTTGTGAAAATAATTATTGGCCAGCTCCCTCCACGATATGGCAAGCAGGATGTCGCTCGCCTTTTTCTTCATGTCGGTGATAACCTTCGGTTTTGTCATTGCAGTCTCCATATCCATAATAATTTATGTTTGTTGATAGTTTGAATCCCCCTCCCTTTCGGGAGAGGTTTGTTTTACTCATAAGGTTGTCTCAGCATCTTGTCAAGCGTTTCCTGCACGAACCACACCAGTTCCGGATAGCCGTTTGGGTAAGACCAAGGAGTGGAACGAGCTGCTCCAATGCTTCAACAAGCGCGACCTGAAAGCGTCGCTGAAGGGAGCCTACAGAAAGACGGGCAATGAGATTCTCACCATTGCCCGCCAACGGCTGATGTCGAGCGGCATTGCCCACGCCTCGAAGTTGAAAAAGGGAATCCGGCTGCGTGTCTATCCGAGAGGCGGCGGTTTCATGATTACCGTGAAACCTCACGGCAAACAGGGTTATCACGTGAACAGGTTCGGACTGGAGAAGCCGGTCTTGATGTGGGCAGAGGAGGGGACGAAAGAGCGCATGCTCCGGCACCTTATGAGCGACGGCAAGCGTGTGGTGAGGATAGATGGAAAGTATAGGACGGTAGGCGCCTTCACTGGGAAGATGCCCGCCTATCATTTCCTCGACGGCGTTTACGAGCAGGGCGTTCAGATTCTCAACAGAGACATTCCCTCAAACCTCGAAGACAGCGTGATGAAAAAGGCCGGCAGGTTAGGATGGACTTAAAGGCCGTCGTTATGGTAGGAGCCGTAACCGTCTTTTTTTGCTATGACAGCGACGTTGAAAAGAATGCCTCCAATGAAAAGCGCAACAAAAGCCTCCACGAAACGGCTTGTTACAAGGAAAAATAAAGCTATTGCCGCAAATATGAGGCAAAGAACGGTGACTATCTTTCTAAAGGTTTCCATGCTCTGCTTGTTTTGGTTTTATCTATTGGCAAAAATAAACATAAAAGCGATACAACGATGTCAAAGGACGTAAAGTTTAACATAAATTTATCGGTCAACGGCAAGGATGTCGTTGTACAGTGCAAGCAAGGCGTTCAGGAGCTTGGCAAAGCCTTGGGCACCATTCCCGGCAAGGCTGAGCAGGGCCGCATGGCCATGATAAAATGGAGTGCGGTGTCAACTATCTACAACAACCTATACAATGGCCTTCAACAGCTTGGATGGACTTAAAGGTCGTCGTCACTCCAGGAGTAGGGACCGTCTTCTGTTGAGGTGACGACTACGACGTTGAAAAGAATTCCCCCAATGAAAAGCGCAACAAGAGACTCCACGAAACGGCTTGTCACAAGGAAAAATAAAGCTATTGCCGCAAATATGAGGCAAAGAACGGTGACTATCTTTCTAAAGGTTTCCATACTCTGCTTGTTTTGGTTTTATCTATTGGCAAAAATAAACATTAAATCGATACAACGATGTCAAAGGGCGTAAAGTTTAACGTAAT
>SAMEA3663103__coassemble_401_pt1 | contig 21029 bp, 15 predicted proteins | sample SAMEA3663103__metabat2_high_PE_013 | metagenome-assembled genome bin SAMEA3663103 (sample SAMEA3663103) | pig gut metagenome | biome: pig gut; feature: pig-associated habitat; material: faeces | place: France | collected 2012 | reverse complement strand
AACCAACATTAAAAATAAGGCTTAAAGTAGTCAACCAAAAGCGTTAAACTACAAATGGATAATGGGCTGTATAACAGTGTGGCAGCTGACACACAACAATGGAGCAGCTGTCACACAACAGTAGAACAACCGTCACACAACAATGGGACAACCGTCACAGTGTTGATACCATATTATTACGCGCGTGTAAATACGTTAAGAGGGGTATCGCGAACTTCTACCAATTCAGTTGTGTTACTGATGTGCAAGAGGGGAAAAAGCTATCGGATAACAACTTCGGAACACAAACTGGTGTCAATTTCCTATCTCGGCATCTATTTTATAGTTAAATACACATAAAAACGTATTATAATTACGGAATCGATGATAAATACGGTGTTTATTATAAAAAATGTTTGTATTTTTGTAGTAGAAATACGATAATAAATAAAATATTGCGGTATGATACGAGATTTTTGGGTAAAGAACTATCTTTCCATTCGTGACAAGCAGGAATTAAGTTTCGTGGCAAAAGGACCTTCTTCGGAACTTGTCTCCGAAGTTGCTGATGGTGTGTTCTTGTACAAGTTAGGCATTCTATATGGTTCAAACGCTTCGGGCAAGTCGAATATGCTGATAGCCATGAACGAGGTGTTCCGTCTGTTGGTCATACCAAAATCGGATGCGACGATCGAAATTGGCGGTTGCATACCCTTTGTGCTTACCATAGATGAGCCAACAGAAATGCATGTATCATTCTATGCCGATGGCACCCGATATGATTATGATGTCAAGTTCAACGGCAAGTACATTTTAAGTGAAGCCTTGTACTATTACCCAAACAAATCTAAGTCTCTGTTCTATGAGCGTAGTTTTGTGGGCGAGAATGTACAGGCAGACATCAAGTTTGGTGCAAGCCTCAAACTGCAAGTCAAGACACAAGAAAGCATCCGAGAAAACACGCTGAACAACCACAGTGTGCTGTCCGTTTGCCGAAAGGCTGCCTTGAAAGAAGACATTGCTCCATTCAACACGCTTTATGCTTGGATTATGTCTAATTATCACGATGTAGATGGTGATGTGGAAAAAGGACTTGTTGAAATCTTGAAGGATGCTTACAGCAATCCCAAGAAGCGTAAGTTCTATAACACGATGCTTCAGAAGGCAGACTTGAACATCCTGGAATATCGCCCTGTTGTAGAAGACCGTATTGTGCCTAACGATTTCCGTGAGCGCATCCAGAAGGAAAATATCCCCGAGGAGATGAAAGATGTTCTGTTGAAGTCAACCACAGATTCCATCACCTTCTTAAACCATTCGGACAATGGCGACTTTGACATTCCGCTCAGATGGCAGTCAAAGGGAACTCAGAAATACATCCGCATATTGGATGCATTATACGACATGATAACAAGTCCTCATGTATTCTTCCTTGATGAACTTGGCGAGGATATGCACAACGACCTGTTGTACTACTATCTCAATGTCTTCATCTTCAATTCCGACAAGTCGCAGCTGGTTATCACGAGCCAGGAGACTACCCTCCTGTCGCAGGATATGATTAACGAGAACAGAGGTGTGGTGTGGTTTGTCGAGAAGAACAAAGAGACAGCTTCATCCGAATATGCTCGTGGCGACTCCTTCGGCTTACACAAGAACCTATCGCTATACAATTCATACCGCATTGGTAGATTGGGAGCCAAACCAGAACTGGGCAGTATCTTTATAAATCTGGAGGACTGATATGGGAAAGCTACGACAGACGGCACTCATTCTGGGGGAAGGGCCAACGGAATTCTTCTACTTCAAGTCCTTATGTGATGTGTTCAAGCGTCTGACTATCAAGCCAGACTATCCGAAGCATACCAACATCAAGGAATTGGATGCAAAGATAGCAGAGGGTGTGGAAATGGGTTACAGCCATATCTTCTGCATCATCGACATGGACACTAAGGACAAGGAGCCAGAGCGTTCACAATACCAGAAGTTAAAGGCAAAGTATGCCAAGCCTATTGACAAACCAAAGAAAGGCATCTACTGCGAGGTGGAGTTCTTCGAAACTCACCGATGCACAGAACTGTTCTTCCTCTATTATTTCCGCTACACCTCACGTCCATACGAGACACAAGAGCCATTGCTCAAAGACCTCAACCAATGTGTGGAATATAGGAAAACAATAGAGTTCTTCATCAAAACCAAAGGACTTCACGGTTACTTCGAACGCAATGGCGGTAGTCTTGAAAAGGCTGTGGCTAATGCGAATCGCTCAATGGACGAGAAGTTGAAAAGTGCCCGGGATTATACATACTCTGAGCTGGGAAGGTTGATTAAGAAATTGGAAAGTCTATAAAATTGTCACATTTACCACCTTTCCAAAGAAGACTGGAAGTCCAGAATTGGTTGCACCTTTGCCCATGAGTTTGTATTTTTTTGGTTTGCAATACAAAATTGCAAACTCTAGGGGAGAGTCAGCGGGCTTTCCCCGCTTTTTGTCGAGAGGAAACTCAAAATTGGCTACCTGACATTTTTATCGGACAGCGATATTATAAAACTAAAACACACAGGGTTTGTCGGCTTCGCCATTTTTGTTGGCCTCAGAGCGGGCAATCTGCTTTTTTTTTATTACTTTTGCACAAAGCAATCTTTTCATTATGGGAGAATACATCGTTTCAGCCAGAAAATACCGCCCGATGACCTTCGACAGCGTGGTGGGGCAGAAAGCCCTCACCGCCACGCTCAAGAACACCATCAAGAGCGGCAAGCTGGCCCACGCCTACCTGTTTTGCGGGCCGCGCGGCGTGGGCAAGACCACCTGCGCCCGCATCTTCGCCAAGGCCATCAACTGCACCAACCTCACTCCCGACGGCGAGGCCTGTAATGAGTGTGAGAGCTGCAAGGCCTTCAACGAGGGACGCTCGCTCAACATCTTCGAGCTCGACGCCGCGTCGAACAACACCGTCGACGACATCCGCGAGCTGATCATCCAGACGCGAGTGCCGCCCCAGACGGGACGATACAAGGTGTTCATCATCGACGAGGTGCACATGCTCTCTGCAGCCGCCTTCAACGCGTTCCTCAAGACCTTGGAGGAGCCGCCCGCACATGTGGTCTTCATCCTCGCCACTACCGAGAAACAGAAAATACTGCCCACAATCCTCTCCCGCTGCCAAATCTACGACTTCGAGCGGATGAGCGTGCAGGGCACTGTCGACCATCTGAAGTATGTGGCCCAGAAGGAGGGCATCACCTATGAGGAGCCCGCACTGACGCTCATCGCCGAGAAAGCCGACGGCGGTATGCGCGACGCACTCTCCATCTTCGACCAGGCCGTGAGCTTCTGTCAGGGAAACATCACCTACCAGAAAGTGCTGCAGGACCTCAACGTGCTGGATGAGGACAACTACTTCAAAATGGTGGACCTGTCGATGAAGAACAATGTGCCGGAGCTGATGGTGATGCTCAACGCGCTCATCAACAAGGGCTACGACGGAGGGCGCATAGTCAGCGGCCTGGCCGCCCATCTGCGCAATGTGCTGATGGCGAAAAACGCCGAGACGCTGCCTCTGCTCGAAACCAGCGACACCCAGCGCCAACGCTTCCAGCAGCAGGCCCAAAGCTGTCCCACCTCTTTTATTTACAAGGCGCTGGAGATTGCCAACCGCTGCGACCTGAACTATCGCAGCAGCAGCAACAAACGGCTGCTCGTGGAGCTCACGCTCATCGAGACTGCCCAAATCACGCAGCCCGACGACGCGGCTGCCGGCGCGGGGCGCAGCCCCAAGCGCTTGAAAACCCTGTTTAAGAAAATCGCTTCCCAGGTGAAGCCGGCTCCGCAGGTGGCTGGCGCCAGTAGCCCGGGGAACGCCGCGACGCCAGTCAGGAAGACTCCCGTGCCCACCATCCACGCTGCCGCGCCCAATCCTGCCGCCTCAAACGGCGCAAGGCCGAAAATCAAGCTTGGGGCCATCGGCATGACCTTTGGCGACCTTCGCCGCAATGCGGAGAAGAAGGCCGAGGCTGTGGTCCCGCAGGTGACCAACAAAGGCGAGAGCGCCAACTTCAATGAGGAGGAGTTGGGCTTCCAGTGGCTTTCCATGTGCAACCGCATGCCCAAGGAAATGGTGGGCATGGCCCAGCGGATGAAGAACATGACACCCCACATCACCGAGTTTCCCAACGTGGAGGTGGTGGTGGAGAATGAGATTCTGCTCCACCAGATGGAGGGCATCAAGGCCCGCATACTCGCCACGCTGGCCAAGGAGCTTCACAATGCCGACATCCATTTCTCGCTTCGTCTGGCCGAGGCCAGTGAGGTGAAGAAGATCCTCAACAAGCGTGAGCTCTTCGACCAGATGCGCAAGGACAACCCTGCCATCGAGACCCTCCGCAAAGGGCTTCAGTTGGAGATGGCCTGATGGTCCCCTCGAAGAGGAGTGGGATTCTACCCCCAAAGACCCACCTCTAACCCAAAGACCCACCCCTAACCCCTCCCTAAAAGAGAGGGGAACCTCAATCACCCTTCTTTGGAACCGCGTGCTTCCAACAGTCTGTTCTCATAACGGCATACGTTTGCAGGCCGTACCCATTTCTACAGTGGGGTGTTCAATATGATGTACTCCAAATATCTTTCTGACAAAAAACAGTAAAACCCTTGCTGTGATGCAAAAGGCTGCAAGAAAGTCCGCAGTCCTGGAGGTCCGCTGCCATAATAACAAGTGCATACAGCATCTTTTCAACCATCAAGTCTGTTGGTACCAGATCTCTTTGTAGAACAAAGAATTATTCTTTAGGTTTCTCATTGAATAAGGTTACAGCCGTGGTAAACTCATTGACAATCTCTTTCAAACGTGGATGGTCACTACGGAGGATAATTGCCGCATGGTTAAGTATGCCGTTTTCGTCAGTTATCGAGGCCGTCAGGAAGATGATGTTCCAATGCTTCTTGTAATGGTTGAACCAATACTCAAAGAGCCGGCTGCGCATAGACTGCTTGCCGTCACCCGTCTCACAGATGTAGAGCATGACCTCTTGGTTTTCCATAAAGAAGTTCTCGACAATAGCTATAATCGTCTCGCGGACTTTTGGGTCGCGAGGCGATTTCTTGTTATTACCATTGATTATTGAGAATTGATAGGTTTCAGTTAGAGGCATAGTTGTGTCGTCCTTGTCGAAGCCTGCCGCAAACTGTACACCTGTGTCTGTGAGAAAGCTAACAAAGTGTACACCTGGTATAGGTGTAACCTTATATGGGGCTTTAGCATTGATTTTTTCAATGTTCAATTTCATAATGTTTCGATGTAAGTTGGCTTATGGCCTGTTCTCTTTTCATAGTCCTTCACCAACCAATCGGTTATTTTAGCAATGGTATTCTTCTTGTTCTGTTTGACTTCCCTTAACCACTGGTAAGCTTGTTCTCTTGTCATTTCCATATACTTAGTATGTTTAATTCTGTTGCAAAAATAGGCTTTTTCTTTGAATAATCCAACTAATGCGTCCTTTTTTTATTATTGCCTCAATATTGCCAAGGAAACTGAAAGAAATCCCTACACGAACATCTCGTCGAGAAATGCACTCTTGATGCGGCGAAGCAACTCAATAAGCAGCTGAGCTATCTCTATTTGCTTGTCGAGGTGGACTAAGAAAGAGGCCAGTTTGCACTGCTCAGACAGAGTTGGAGGTACTAATAATCAGGTGATAATCAGAGGTTGGGGCATCTCTTTAGGGCTGGCGCAAGGCACGGCCCCTGTAGCGGATGCACGCGCCCCGTCGTTGGGCGATTGGGGGGTAGGGCGGGTCTTACAGGGTTCCTGCATTTGGACGTTTGCGGATTATCATATCCTCTTTTTTCTTTGGATTCTCAGTTATTATGCTTATCTTTGCAGTGGATTCAGTCTCACGCGATGGCCGTGTCTTGAAGTCTGATGTCAGCATGGCAAAGAACTACTTACAGCCGGAACAGATTAAGCGTTTGGAGCGTGCGGTGACGGGCTAAAAGTTACAAACCAAATGAAAACAGATAAAGAATACCCTGCGACCCACTCCATGTCGACAGCGTGGTATGTCGCGGACAAAGAGGGTAATGTCGGTATAATCGACATTGACGACAACGGACCTGTTCCATGGGAAACGGAGCAGACCTGTACTCAAGAATTGGTTTTCGGTCATGAAGAGGGAGATAAATTCCTGAGGATCAATCTAACTGACGACCAAATATATGAATTGATGGAAGAGCCGCATAAACCAGAGGAAGAAGACTCTTGGTTTGACATTGCCGTACTCATAGACAAGACCCAAGAGGAAGAATTCCAGAGACTAACGAGAAATAAGGATATAGATTGTTTTGTCATATCAAGCAAGTTGGGTCTGTATGGGATTGATGATGCATATCATTGCTTTACCCACGACAAAGATTATTCCAGCGATTCACTCATTGAGAATTCTTCTCTGTGGACAATGCTTAAGAATAAAATGATAGTGAGTGTCTACAGATGTAAAGATTTCTTTGTGAACGGGGTATGGGATAACGGAAAGGTTAAATACGAAGTGAACTTTAAATCCGCTCCATACTTTATATATGCCCAGCCTTACTGGAACGAGCTGCCTGCAGAGAGATTGAATGTTCCTGACAATCCTGTCAAGTTAAGCCAGTTCCCGGAAAACCTGAGATAAAGGGTCTGTCGGCTTCCCGTAAGATTCCGTGAGTGTGACAAATTCCAAATAGCCGAATGGGTACCTTGCTCATTTTCAACGGGAGAGGAACAATTCATCGATGGCTGCAAATACAGCCTGCTGCCTATCAATGACGGCACAGAGGCATACGTCTTGTCTGATATTGACGAAATCGACTTCATCAATTATTGCCCAGAGAGAGAAAAATACCAATGCAAGGAATGCTTGCACGTTTCCAATTGCTATACTCCTCATGCGAGCACTTTTACGAATAGACCGACGGTTATGGAGATTGTCAGTCCATATCGAGGCAATGACTACAATAAGCAAGTGATTACGGATGACATAACTTTGCGAAGTATCATCCTTCCTTTCATTCCCCAAATCCCTTGTTCTTCAAAATGTTATATCTCAAAAGACAAGGTTGGGAAAGTGGTTTCACAGCAAATGCTGAATCATATCTTTGTAAAATGCCATAAGTATTTGGATGACATGTTGAGACGCTATCGTCCAAGAGTTGTCATCATTGGTGAGGATGCATACGATGCTTTGAAGTTGGCATACAACATGAACAATCAGACGTTGGAGTCCGATGGGGAAAAGTATCCTTTCTTCATGGAGTCTGAAATCGAAAGAAACAGGAGGAATATTGAAGCATTGGCAAAAATGCCATATAGGGGGAAGGAATTTCCACTTGTGATTTCAAAAGAAGATATGGAAAAAATCAACAAGCGAGAATGATAGAGCTGCTTTCGATAGATTTGTCAAACTATTGTTCGAAGGAATGCCCGTTCTGCTATAACCATAGCAGACGTAATGGCAATACTTTGTGGACTCCGTCTGAGGTGATAGGTTTTGCCTCAGACTGTATCGCCCATGGTGTCAAGGCCGTTTCTCTTGGAGGTGGAGAGCCTTTCGAATATGAGGGTATTTTCAAGATTATCGATGCCTTGTATCCATGTTGCTATCTTTCGGTAACATCCAATGGTATACCTTTGGAGAATCCAAGTGTTTGGCACCATCTGCAACTGCACAAGCCCGACAAAATTCACATAACGATTCATAACCCCGGCAAGGAGGACGAAGTGGAAAGAGTTGCGAAAATCCTGCCCAAAATAGCAAACGCAGGCATAAAACCCGGCGTAAACTTGTTAGTTGGCGCAGATAGTGTAAAAGAGGCAACCAAAGTTTGTTCTTTCCTGCTGCAATATCTTAAGAGTGACCAAATCATACTTGTGCCGCAACGTTTTTCAAACACACCCTCTCCTCAGCAGCTTGCTTCTGTTGCAGGTGGCAAACCTTTTCAAAGTCCCTCATGTCTGTTGGGCTGCAAGAGGCCCGCTGACTTTTGTTCCGTGTCATGGGACAAGAAAGTGAATTCTTGCAGTTTTGCGCCCAACAAAGTGGCGTTGAATTCACTTGACTATCAAGGATTGGTGAATGCTTTGAAAGAGGTGGTTTGGAAAAGCTGTGAAATATGATTCACAGTCCCGGTTCGGGGGTGTTGTACATATCAAGCAGCATTTATTCTGGTGTTTGGCAGCATGGCTGCGGCCAAGAGGATGCCGGCTATGGACAATCATGGATGAGGACGACTATAAAGGCTGGTTCTATAAATTAGGCTGATAGAATAATCGATAAAGTGCAGTTGTCATTTCGGTCGTCTTCTGCATCTATCGGTCTCAAAACGTCAAGTCTCATCGGTCGTGTAGCCCGCTACACTCCCTCTTCAACTTACGTTTTGAATCCCGATATCTTGCAGAACCTTTTCGATAAGCCAAATGAGCAGAGCCAAGCTTGCTTGGACTCTGCCATGGCGAGAAAAGGTGGGCGTAAGCCCAATACGACTCGACCTAATTTATAGAACCAGCCTGAACAGGAAGGCCACGCATGGCATCATGCGTGGCCTAACTGTTTATAGCCTTACCCCATTGCGCTTATGGGAGTGTGTAATCTGTTCCACATTAACATTTGATGGAGGGATGGACTGGCCTCCCTTTGGGCTTGTCGATGAGACGATGATACTGCAAGTAGTGCTGCAAGTCGTGTCGTAAGACGTGCTGCAAGTCGTGTGGTCAACGCATTTTCCAAACCTTTCCTTTTCCGCCACTCACACGGAGCCTGTCGTAGGGCTTGGTGGGGAAGACCAGATTGGTGATGGCGAACTTGCCGTCGGCGTCGAAGACCTCTATGCTGCTCTTGTCGATGAAGATCAGCACTCGGCTCACCTTTCCGTGGGTGGGTGCCGTGGTCACTGAGGGGAAGGCGTCGCTGAAGTCGGTCTGTCCGCTCTTCATGCGGTCCACGGAGAAGCTCTGCTCATTGGCGTCGTAGCGCATGACCACGCGCTCGCCCTTGCCGTTGGACAGTTCGATGGTGGCGTTGCGGCGCAGGCCGCTCACTTCCACCATGCAATCCTCTTCCAGTCCTGAGGCTTTCTTGGTGAATGCCCGCATGACTTCGGTTGACGGCTTCACGCTGACGTAATCCTCGCCGCCATCGGTGAAGAGGCCGAGGTCGCGCGGAATGGAGTTGGCAGAGCGGTATTGCATGGTAGGCGTCACGGCTGCATACTGCCAGTTGCTCATCCAGGCAAGAGCGACATGGCGGCCGTCGGGGGCGTTGCTGAAGGTCACCGTGGCATAGTGGTCCTTGCCATAGTCCATCCATTTGGTCACTTCCGGCTTGCTCTCGCAGGTGAACTGATGGCCGTCCCACTGGCCGACGAAATACTGGGTGGCCGAACCGCCGAAGGGACCGCCGGGATTGATGTTGCAGATGAGCACCCATTTGCCGTTGGCCATCTGTATCAGGTCGGGACATTCCCACACGCCCTTGTGGCAGCCATAGCCCTCGCCGAAGCTGCTCTCGTATTTCCAGTTCTTCAGATCCTTAGAGGAGTAGAAGTTCATCTTCTGTCCTGTGGCCATCACAAGGTTCCATTCTTTGGTGTTACGATTCCAGATGATCTTCGGGTCGCGGAAGTCGGGTGCCTTTTCGGTGAGGATGGGATTGCCGCTGTATTTTGTGAAGGTCTTTCCTTCGTCCGTGCTGTAGGCCAGACTTTGTGTTTGGCTCTCACGTGCCGAGGTGTACATGGCCACGATGGCACCCTTGCCGAATCCGGCCGTGTTGGCGCTGTCTATGATGGCCGAGCCGCTGAAGATGGTTCCTAAGGCATCGGGCTTGACGGGTGTGCCCTCGTATTGCCAGTGCAACAGGTCGCGGCTGGTGGCGTGGCCCCAGGTCATGTTGCCCCAAATGGATCCGTAGGGGTTGAACTGGTAGAAGAGGTGCCACACGCCGTCTTTGTAGAACATGCCGTTGGGGTCGTTCATCCATCCCCACAGTGGAGTGTGGTGGTAGATAGGGCGGTAGGCTTCGCGGTTGGTGGTGTCGAAAGTGTCGCTCTGCCTCATCTGTTGCCAGCAACTGTAGTCCTCGATATTGCCCACGGTGCGGTAGTTGCCCGAGAAGACGATGTCGAGCAGGATGCCGTCCTTGCCATAGCAGCTCAGGTCGAGTGGCACGAAGTAGTCGGGCTTGCCCGTGGCCAGTCGGATGTCTATGGCCTCTTCGGAGTGTCCATCCTTGATGACGCGGACTTTCGACTCGCTTTCCTTTTCCTCCACCGGCAGGAGAAGATAGCGTTTCTCGGGATTGACGCGCAGCATGGCGTGGGTGCCGGAGAGGATATGTCGTTTGAACCCCTGCTGGTTTTGGGCCAGGAGGCTGCCCATGCTTATGAGCAGGGCAGCCAAGAGGATTGATAATCTTCTCATGTTATAAATAGAAGTGTGCGGATGGTTTACTTGTCATATCCTTTATTCTGCTGATACAGACCGGGGATGTAGTAGAGCTGGTTGTAGGGAATGGGCCAGAACTCGTTCTTGCCAGGCGTGAAGTGGGCATCCTTGTAATATTCGGCGTAGGGCTGGCCGTCGTAGACATCCTTGGCCTCTGCCTTGAAATAGTCGTTGAGCGTCTTCGAAGCGATGCCCCAGCGGCGCAGGTCGAAAAAGCGGCTGCCTTCCATGCCCATCTCCAGTCGGCGTTCCCAGCGCAGACACTTGCGGGCTGTCTCTTTATCTTGGAAGTAGGACTCGGGATAGAGTGCTATCTCGCACTGGTCTGCAGCGTATTCGATATGCTTCTTGATGGAGTTCTTGGCGCGCTGGCGGATATCGTTGATGATGGCGCGGGCCTCTGGCAGGCGGTCGAGCTCGATGAGGGCCTCGGCGCGCATGAGCATCACGTCGGTGTAGCGGAACACATAGTCGTTCATCTCAAAGGCCTGCCATGGACGGTTGTAGGTCTCTCCCTTGGAACGCTGCGGAACTTCCTTCAACGAAGTGTAGTAGCCGTAGGTGTTGGGCGTCCGCGAATTGGCTTTGGTGAGCGTGTAATCCGATTCATACTTGTAGGGGAAAGTGGGCATGCCTACCGTGTGGAAGAGTCGCGGATCCCACTTCTGAGTCCCAGGCTGGCCGTTGATGGGATAATCGTTTGTTTTGTCGTAGTCGTCGAACTCGGGCAGACCGTTGCGGGTCTTGAAGGCATTGACGAGATTTTGTGAGGGCTTGTGGAAGTCCCATCCGCACGACCAGATGCCCCAGCAGCCGTTGAGCGTGTTCGACCAGTTGGCGCGTCCGAATTTTGTATGGTCCTCAGAGTAGTCGCTGGTTTGCACTGCGAAGATGCTCTCCTTGCTGTTTTTGTAGTCGGGTAGGAAGATGTCGCCGTAGTCTTCCAGATAGCCGTAGCTCGATGCCTTGACCACATTGGTGTAGTCCACCACTTTCTGCATGTATTCTTTGTTGATGTGGCTCACGCCATCGGTGGCCTCGTAACCGTCGCCCCAAGCAAGGGTGAGGTAGCATTTTGCAAGATAGGCGGCAGCGGCGATCTTGTTGGCGCGTCCGCCCTCGCTCTGCTTCTCTGGCAGGTGGTCGAAGGCAAACTTAAAGTCGTCGATGACTTTTCCGAAGAGCTGCTCGTATGTGTATTGCGTGTTAGGGGTCTTCTCCGTGGCTTTGTCTTTATAGACCTGCTCATCGATCCATGGCACCTGGCGGAACACGGAGATGAGCTTGAAATAGAAGTGGGCACGCAGGAAGCGGACCTCTGCCTCCCTCTCCGTGGTGGTCTGATCGCCGAGCGCAGTGTTGCCGTACTCTTCAAGTGAGACGAGGGCGCGATTGCATCGTGACACCGCACAGAACAGACGGTACCAGAGCTCGTCGAGCTCACCACGAGAGGAGGTCAGCGACGACCACACCTCAATGTCGTGATAACCCGTGTCACCCGTTCCAGAGCCGCCTTTGAGGCAGTCGTCGGACGCAAGGTCGCCGTAGGGCCAGAGGTTGAAGGGGTAGGAGTACCAGCAGTCGCCAAGCATGGCGTAGGCGCTGTTGACCATCTTCTCAGGATTGGAGAAAGCCTTGTCCTCATCAACAACAGCGGTAGGCGTGTAGTCGAGGAAATCGTCGCAGCCAGTCAGGCTCATGGTCAATGCGGCTGCCAAAGCAAATATATATATCTTTTTCATGACTCGATTCTTTGTAGTGTGATATATTTACATGATGATTTAAAATCCTACTTGCAGGCCGAAGGAGATGGAGGACGAGAGAGGATAGTTCCAATCGGGGTTCTCCGGGTCGGAGCAAGTGAGCGAGCTGCTCTTGATGGTCAGCAGGTTTTGTCCGGAGACGTAGACGCGGGCGCTGGTCATGTGGAGCTTGCTGAGCAAGGATGCCGGCAGGCGATAGCCCATCTGCAGGGTGCGCAGCTTGAGATAGGAGCCGTTCTCAACGTAGTAGGAGGAAGCGCGGCCCTCGTCGGCGCGGTTCATTGTGCTCAGGCGTGGAATGGAAGAACCCGTGTTGTTGGTGTTCCATGCGTTGAGCAGGCGTGTCCCCTTGTTGGATCCTGGATCGGTGATGGCCCAGAAGTCGGTCTGGAATTTCTGGTTGTTGTATACATCTTGATTGGCCACTCCCTGCCAGAACATGGTCAAGTCGAAGTCTTTGTACGTCAGTCCGATGTTGAGACCGTAGGAGAAGGCGGGCACGGGATTGTAGATCCAGGTCTGGTCGTCGCTGGTAATCTTGCCGTCATGGGTCAGATCCCTGTATCTCAGGCCACCGAGGCGGGCGTTGGGCTGGCCCGATTTGTCCACCTCATCCTGGGTTTGGAACAATCCGTCAACAACATAGCCCACGATAGACCCGTAAGGCTTGCGGCTCTGTACCAAGTCTTCCGTCGAAGTGTGGGCGTATGCTCCTGTAGTGGTGGTGGGCAGGTAGGTGACGCGGTTGCGGAAGAAGCTCAGGTTGCCATTGATATCGAGTCCAAGCCCGCAAGCCAGTTGCTTTCTGTAGCCCAAGGCAAACTCCATACCCCAGTTGCGCAGCGAGGGGCCGTTCTGCCACTGGTTGCCGCCCTCGCCCGTTGCGCCGAGATAAGCGGGATTGATGAGCATGTCATCCACATTCTTGATATAGGCGTCGATAGAGCCGTAGAGCGAGTTGTTGAGCAGGGTGAAGTCAAGACCGATGTTGTACTGTGTTGCAGACTCCCACTTGAGGTTGGGGTTGGCCAGCTGGGTGGCACGGTAGCCGGATGGGAAGGTGCCGGAGCCTTGCAGAGCGAGGTCGTAGGCGGTGGAGGTGACACGATCCAGTCCATAGTCCACGACATAGAGTCCGAACTGTGCGTTGTTGTCGATGGCCTGGTTGCCGGTCTGGCCCCAAGAAAGGCGCAGCTTGGCATCGTTGAGCCAGTTGTAGTGGAGCAGCTGCGAGAAGCGGAATCCGAGCGAGGCGGCGGGGAAAGTACCCCAGCGGCTGTTCTTTCCGAAACGTGAGGAGCCGTCCTCGCGGATGGTGAACGAAGCCAACAGCATGTCCTGCCAGTTGTAGTCGATCTTGCCGAAGAAGGAGGCGAGGCGGTAGCCAAACTTGGCGCCGCTGTTGCTCATGGTGCCGGTGGCTGCGTTGGGCCACATATAGTCTACGTCTTCCAAGGCATATCCCTCGGAGTAGGCAGAGAAGTCGATGATGCTCTGTTTGGAAAGCTCGCTACCCACGAGGACGTTGAAATGGTGGTCTGCGCCCAGGTTGAAGAGGTAGTTGGCCGTGTTGGACCACACCCAGTTGGTTTCGTTGTTGTTCGAGAGCGTGGTCTTGGCGATGTCATTCCTAACCACGTCCGACAGATAAGTATGGGTCATGGCATTGATGAACGACGTCTTGTAGTCGATACCGAAGTTGGACTTCAGCGTGAGGCCCTTGACGGGCTTGATTTCTACGTAGCCGTTGCCGAAGACGCGCCAGTAGTCGAGATGGTTTTTGCGGTTGTCATACTGCTCACGTGCGGGGTTCTCGCGGTCGGACATGGAGCCAACGGGGCCTGCGAAGGTCTTTCCGTCGATTTCATACACAGGCACCACAGGTGGCATCTTGAGGGCGTTCTCCATGGGGGCGCAGTCTACCTGTGAAGAGTAGGTGACTGTGAGGTTCTCACCCACAGTGATGATCTTGTTGAGATTCCACGAGGTGTTGAGCCGTGCGGAGATGTTCTTGAAGTTGGTGTATTTCAGAATGCCATCCACATCCTTGTAGCCCAGGGAGAACATGGCGCTGTGCTTGTCGTTGGCGTGCGATACGGAGAGGTCGTAGTTCTGGGAGAATCCCGTGTGGGAGATGGCGTCCACCCAGTCCGTATTCGAGAACGGCATGGTCTGTCGCTCGTTGATGAATCCATTATAGCGTCCTCCTGCCGTGAAGCTGAGCGTCTGGCCTGTAGCGGGATCGTAGGCGGTGATGGGAATGCCGTTGGCAGCCTTGAGGTCAATGCCGTAGTTGCTGGCGTAGGCCACAGGATCGATGCCATCGTTGAGGGCGGCCTGTGCCATGGCGGTGATATAGCCGTTGGCGTCCAGCAACTTCATCTTCGACTGGTTGGTATAGAACTGGGCGGTGAGGTTGGTGGAGAAGTCCACGGCCACCTTGTCGCCCTTCTTGCCCTTCTTCGTAGTGATGATGATCACACCGTTTGAGGCGCGCGAACCGTAGATGCTGGCCGAGGATGCGTCCTTGAGCACCTGCATGCTCTCAATGTCGTTCATGTTGAGCGAGTTGAGCGCCATGTTGGTGGGTACTCCGTCGACGATGAAAAGCGGGTCCTGCGAGGAGTTGAACGAGCCGATACCGCGAATGCGCACCGTTCCAGTGCCGATGGGCGAGCCGTTTGAGGTGATGGTCATGCCGGGCACCTTGCCTTGCAGGGCGCGCATGGGGTCGGGGTCGGGTGAGGTCTTGAGGTCCTTGGTGCTCACTACGGCCACCGAGCCTGTCAGGTCGGCCTTGCGCTGGGTGGTGTAGCCCGTGACGACGACCTCGTTGAGCTCCTTGGAGTTTTCCTTCAGTTCTACCACCAGGTTACTGCCGGCCTTCACCTCCTGCGAGTCGTATCCTAAATAGGAGATGACGAGCGGTGAGTTTTGCGAGGCCTTGAACGAGAAGTGGCCGTCGAGGTCGGTGATGGTACCGTTGGAAGTACCTTTCTGTACCACCGACGCACCGATGATGGGCTCGCCTGTGGCATCCTTGACTGTGCCGCTGACAATGACATCCTGCGCCAGGGTCGAGAGGCTGGCTGTAGACAATGCCATTACAAGCAATGCTTTTTTTAAATGTTCCATACTGATGAGTTTAATTGGTTATTCTGTTTTCAAGATTCCGAGTGCAAAATTAAGGATAATTGATATAAGTCAATTCAACTATCTGTTCATTGAATATAAGATTTGTTGCATGTAACAATCCTCAAATCATTGGTCATAACGAGGGATGTGGCCTCCCCGTTGGAGAGGTCGGGAGGGTAAGGCAGTGCCCCCGCCTTGCATGGCGGGTACAAGGTGCTGCAGATGGAAAAGAAAAGCCCCAAAGCCATCGGCAATGGCTTTGGGGCTGTGGCTGTACCGCTCCTGCAAGTGCGGGCTGGCAAATCAAGCCTTATCCCACTCTGTTGAGCAGACGCTCGGGCAGTTGGGGCATGGCGCCTGGCTGGGTGCAGACGTAGGCGCTGACCTCCACGGCGAGCTTGTGGGCTTCTTCCACAGGCATTCCGGCAAGGATGGCTGCGGCAAACGATCCCGTGAAGCTGTCGCCGGCTCCCACCGTGTCGGCCACTTCCACCTTGGGTGTGGGCTGGTAGCTCTTCATGCCGCGGGCGAACACATAGCTGCCATTGGTGCCGCAGGTGAGCACGAGCATCCGCAAGTTGTACTTGCCAAGGATGAGGTAGCACTTGTTTTCCATGTCGAGGCCCGGATAGCCAAAGAGGCGGCCGATGGTGACAAGCTCCTCGTCGTTGATTTTGAGAATGTCGCAGGCGTTGAGCGACTCCTGGATGATTTCTTTGGTGTAGAAGTTCTGTCGCAGGTTGATGTCGAATATCTTCAGGCAGTCCTTCGGTGTGGAGTGGAGGAAGCGGTGGATGGTGTCGTGCGAGACGCTGTTGCGCTGGGCCAGCGAGCCGAAGCAAACGCAGGAGCAGCGCTTGGCGAGGTCTTCCATCTCTGCCGTGAAGGGTATGTTGTCCCAAGCCACGTCGCGCTTGATGTCGTAGGTGGGCACGCCCTCCTCGTCGAGCTCCACCTGCACGGTTCCCGTGGGGAAGTCGATGCGCGGCATGATATGCCTCAAGTGCTTCTTGTCCAGCTCCTCCACGGTCCTGTCGCCGAGGGCGTCGTTGCCCAAGGCGCTGACGGCGTAGGCCTGATAGCCAAACATGCTGGCGTGGTAAGCGAAATTTGCGGGTGCGCCACCCAACTTCTTGCCTTCTGGCAGGCAGTCCCATAAGACCTCTCCGAGGCCGGCAATCAATTTGTCCATGATGATTTTAGTTCTATGGTTGTTGTTATGTTTTATCTCACGTTTTTGGTATAGGAGAAGAGGTAGGCCACGCCTATGGCCATCACCAGCACGGCTCCGGCCTGCCCCATGGCGTCACTGGCAAAACCCATGATGAGGGGGAAGACCGTGCCGCCAAAGAGGCCCATGATCATAAGGCCGCTCACCTCGTTCTGCTTCTCGGGCACACTCTGCAGGGCCCGGGCGAAGATGAGCGAGAACACGTTGCTGTTGCCGTAGCCCACGAGGGCGATGGCGGTGTAGAGCACCAGTTTGGATTCTCCTGTGAACAGGCCGAGCATCGACAGTGCCATCATTGATATGGAGACGACGAAGAACAGCCGGTTGTTGACAAAGCGCAGCAGGAGCGAGCCTGTGAGGCAGCCAAGGGTGCGGAAGATGAAATAAAGAGATGTGGCGAAGGCGGCATCGTCGAGGGTCATGTTCAAGCGTTCCATGAGAATCTTCGGGGCCGTGGTGTTGGTGCCCACATCTATGCCAACGTGGCACATGATGCCGATGAAGCTCAACAGCACGATGGGCTTGCCCAACAGGCTGAAGCAGGCTGCGAACTGCTTGCCCACGTTCGGCGCCACATCCCCTTCAAAGGCGCGCCCCTCCTCTTGGATGGGTGTGGCCAGCAGCATGAGCGAGGCGGCCATGCCGATGAGCATGTAGATGGGGAAGAGCACCCGCCAGCCCAGTCCGAAGGTGGGGATGGCTTGCGTGGCGCCCCATGCCGCGATGTAGGGAGCCATGAACGAGGCGATGGCCTTGACGAATTGGCCAAAGGTGAGCGTTGAGGCCAAGTGTCCTCCCCTCACCACGGTGGCCACGAGCGGGTTGAGCGAGGTCTGCATGAGGGCGTTGCCTATGCCCAAGAGCGAGAAGCTGACCAGCATCAGGGCGAAGCTTTCGCCGAAGACGGGGAGCAGCAGCGAGACCACGGTGACTGCCAAGGAAAGCAACACCGTCTTCTTTCTCCCTATCTTGTTCATCAGCATACCCGTAGGGACAGAGAAGATGAGAAACCAGAAGAAGACCAGCGAGGGGAATACGTTTGCTGTCGCGTCGTTCAGCCCAAGGTCTTTCTTCACATAGTTGGATGCAATGCCCACCAGGTCCACAAAGCCCATGGCGAAAAAGCAGAGCATGACACTTACAAGTGCCAGTTTGTCGATTTTTTTATCCATTTTATTAGGTTCTTTGTTGTTCAAATCCAAATTCAGGAAATCAAGCCGGCGGATTGTCGTGACGCTGGAATGGATGGTCATTCCCTTGTCAGCCGTCCTGGCCAGCATGTAGTCTTGACACTTGCAAAGTTATTGAAAAGAATGTGTTGGGCTGGTAATACTTTATTCAAATGATGCAACATTTTCTTCATGAATCAATATTTGTATGTTTTGATACAATCATGGGGCGGAAGAGGCTTGACCTGCAGCCTCATTCCGTCCCCTCCCTTATCTCTGTGGGGTATTTGCCATACTGCTTCTTGAAGCAGGAGGAGAAATAGCCCGGTGTGCCAAAGCCCACCTCGTATGCCACTTCGGCCACCGTCTTGTCTGTTGTCCTCAGCAGTTTGTTGGCTCTTTGGAGCCTCATTTCCCTGAGCAGCTCCACGGGCGACTTGCCCGTCAAGACCTTCACCTTGCGATAGAGCTGCACGCGGCTGATGCCCATCTCCGCCCCAAGGTCGTCCATCTTGAGCTTGGGGTTAGCCATGTTCTTGTGGATGGCCTCGCGGAGCGAGTCCATGAAGAGCTTGTCGGGTGTGCCGAGGCCTGCCGCCTCTCCTTTCTCCGAAAGCGGAAGGGATTTCATGTTGGAATAGATTTCCCTAAGTTTTCTCCTGTTGGCCAGAAGACTGGCAATTTGGGCCAGAAGCACCTCTGCGCTGAAGGGCTTGGTGATGTAGGCGTCGGCTCCCATGCTCAGACCTTCAGCCTGTTGTTGCTCCGAGCTGCGGGCTGTGAGCAGCACCACGGGGATGTGGCTCGTCAAAGGGTCCGACTTGAGCTTGTTGCAGAAGGCGAGGCCGTCCATCACAGGCATCATCACGTCGCTCACCACCAAGTCGGGTATGCTCTCCTTGGCGAGCCTCAGTCCGCTCTGTCCGTCGCTCGCCTCCAACACATAGTAGCGGTCGAGGAGCAGGGTGCGCAGGTATTGCCTCATGTCCGCATTGTCGTCGACGATGAGCACCGTGGCCAGCTCGTCGTCTTGGTCGCGCACCATGATGTCGTGCTGGCCGTCGCGTATCGACTGGCTGCTGATCTTGTGGGCGTCGTCCTCCTCCGCCTCTTCGTGGAAGAGTCTCTGGTTCTCCTTTTGGAATTGCAGTACGTCGGTGACCAGCCTGAGCAGCTGCTCCGCGTTCCTGCTGACAATGCCCAACAGCTCACGGTCGCCGTTGCCCATGGTCTTGCTGTTGGCCAGTTGGTCCAGCGGACCTTTGATGAGCGTCAGTGGGGTGCGCAGTTGGTGGCTGGCATTGGAGTAGAAGAGGTTCTGCTCCTTGTTCATTTCCCTCATCCGCCTGTTGGCGCGCCGTGTGGCCACGATGGCTCTCCAACCCAATCCAACGGCGGCGAGCAGAATCAAGGCCACGGCGAGCGACACCCAAAGCAGCGTGCGCTGTGCGTGGTAAAGGCCGAGATAGTTTTCCAGTTTGTTCTGTATGGTGATGAGATATTCGTTCTGCCGCATCATGGCGTTGGCGTTGACGGCTATCTCCTCCACGTTTTGCGGTGTCACGACCATGCTCTCTATGATGTTGGTGCGTTTGTAGGGCTTGTGCTCGAGTATTCTCAAGGCCAGTGCGATAATCTCCTCTCCATGGGTAGGATAGATGTAGCTGGCGGCGAGCTTTCCCTGCCTCACGGCCTCGATTCCCTCGTTGGGCAGGGCGTCGATGCCGAGAAAATGGATGTCTTTCTCCCTGCCCAGTTCCTTTGCGGCCTTGTAGGCTCCGAGCGAGGCCAGGTCGCTCTGGCAGAACACCACGTCGAGGGACTTCCCTTCCTGTAGCCATTTCTTCGTGACGGCATACGAATCCTCAAACGACCATTGGGTCTCCACGTGTCTGAAGTCCAGCTCCGGGTGGGCTTTCATCACGCTGCTGAAACCCTCATAGCGTTCCCTGTCGGGCGACATCACCAGCCGCCCCGTAATCTCCAGCACCACAGGCCGTCGCCCCACTCTGACGCTGTCGTGGCAAAGCCTTGCGGCATAGCTTCCCATGGCGCGTCCCGCCTCTGTGTTGTCGCCGCCGATATAGGCCGTGTAGGCGTTGGAGGAGGTCTTGCGCTCGAAGAGGATCACGGGAATGCCCTTCTTCTTGGCCTTCTCCACGCTGGGCGAGAGGGGCTCATACTCGTTGGGCGAGATGACAAGCAGGTCCACACCGGATTGGATGAGGCTGTCGATTTGCCGCCGCTGCACTGCGGTGTTGTTGTCCGCGTTGGCGATGCAGACCTTCACGTCTGTGTCGTAGAGGTGCTGTGCCGAAAGCATTTCGTTGTTCACCTTGTCGCGCCAACGGCCTCCGACACATTGCGACACACCTATCTTATATTTGTAGGAATCCCGACGTGAGCATCCCGCCAACGGGCCAAACAGGGTGGTCAGCGACAAAAGAAGAATGAAATTCGTTAGAAAAGCCTTCGAGATCCTTCTCTTGTGTTGGGGCTTGCGGGCAGGGCGGTTGCCGATGGAGCCATGGGGGCGGTTGGAGTATTTTTCTGCCGTTTTTGGTTGGGGCATAAGTGATTCAGTTTTGGTGATAATGCAAAATTAAGCAATTTTTTGAAATAAAGAAATTTTGTGGTCACAAATTCATCATTTTGGCTACGATTCGTTCATGTTTGCCAGTGGTTAGCATAATTCTTTGTCGATGTGGGCACCCGGAACCCAGTGGGTGCTCTCCCTCCTTATTCAGTCTGTCGCTTGTGGCCACAAAATCTTCAATCCAGCTTTGAGACAAAAGAAGAGCGGGAAATCCATTGTCCATGGGATTTCCCGCTCCTTCTCCTCGTGAACCCCGTGGGATTCAAACCCACGACCTTCAGAACCGGAATCTGACGCTCTATTCAGCTAAGCTAGGGGTCCGTTTGAGTTGCAAATGCAAAGGTAATAAAAAAAAAGAATAGAGCAAAATTTTTGCGATAATTTAAATTTTTATCCGCAAACAACTTTAGGGCCGGCGCAAGGCACGGCCCCTGCAGCTGGCTCATTGCACTTCCCTGCCTCCCAAGGATAGGGGGCTGCAAGTCTCTGGGTTTGGATGATCGTGGATAATCATTTAAGGCTGGTTCTAAAAATTAGGTCGAGGCGTATTGGCCTAACGCCCACCTTTTCTCGCCATGGCAGAGTCCAAGCAAGCTTGGCTCTGCTCATTTGGCTTATCGAAAAGGTTCTGCCAGCTATCGGGACTCAAAACGTAAGTTGAAGAGGGAGTGTAGCGGGCTA
>SAMEA3663103__coassemble_394_pt1 | contig 21531 bp, 18 predicted proteins | sample SAMEA3663103__metabat2_high_PE_013 | metagenome-assembled genome bin SAMEA3663103 (sample SAMEA3663103) | pig gut metagenome | biome: pig gut; feature: pig-associated habitat; material: faeces | place: France | collected 2012 | reverse complement strand
ACCAACATTAAAAATAAGGCTTAAAGTAGTCAACCAAAAGCGTTAAACTACACAGCGTATCGGCTATCCTACATCTGTGGCAGTTGCCACGTTGTTGTGGGACAACTGTCACACTGTTATGGGACAACCGTCACGCAGTTATGCGTCAGCTGTCACACAATGCAGATAGCAATCACGCGACAAGATTGGCAGGAACCGTTAAAGCGATTTATACTTTGCTGACGGATAGTCACCCCGCGACTGACAATCTGTACATACAAAGGCTGTGGCACGCGAATTGCACGTATTGGGCTGGAAACCAAGCTGAAAGGCAAGGCAACCAAAAGACGATAAAGAACAAAAAATATAAAATAGGAGGATTTGATTATGTTGTATCCAGTATTAAATTCAAACAATTGGCTCAGCAATGCATTCGATGACTTCTTCAACACAGATTGGATGCCAAGAATGAACAGCACGGCTCCGGCAGTCAACGTGAAAGAGAACAAGGACGAATACGAGATGCAGCTTGCAGCTCCTGGACTGAAGAAGGAATACTGCAGGATCAGCATCGACGACGAGGGCAACCTCAACGTGAAAATCGAGAACAAGTTCGAGAATAAGGAAGAGAACAAGAAAGACGAGAAAAAGGAGCATTACCTCCGCCGCGAGTTCTCCTACTCCAACTACGAACAGAGCTACACCCTGCCTGAGGATGTCGACAAGGAGAAGATTTCCGCCAAGGTGGAGGATGGCATCTTGAACATCACGCTGCCCAAGTTGGCCAAGGAGGAAGAGAAGAAAGCACAACGCAAGATTGAGATAGGTTAACCAAGCAATAGCATCCAAGAACGAATGAGCCTGCTTCCCGGTTTTCGGGAGGCGTTTTTTTTTATTCACAATTCATAATCGGCGTTGGCCATGCTTGCGCTTGGTTGAAAAAGCGGCGAAACATCATTTGCCCCCCATTCGTAGGGGGATAAGGTGGGGCTTTCTGGCACGAGGCACATAAGGCTCATTTACGAACGGCAACCCTTCAGCGGATACCGCCATTCATCCAAAAAGTAAAGTCTTCCAACGAATTGAGCGAACGTGTACCGGAAATAATCACATTTCATCGTGGAAACTGAATCGACAATGTACCGCGATTGGATGTTTTTTATTACTTTTGCAGCCAAATGAAGAAACTACTCATCATCATCGGCATGGCTCTCTTGGCTGCGGCAACCACAAGTTGCGGCAACCCATCCCAGACCCAGCGCGAGACTGGCGACACATTGAGGATGGGCCATGCCCGCAACATCATCATGGTGAGACACAAGGACTATACGGAAGTGGCCCTTGCCAATCCATGGAAACGGGGGCAAAAGCTCATCACCTACGCCCTTGTGGACAGCAGCCATGGCCAAGCCCCAGTACCAGAAGGGATGATTAGGGTGGGCATCCCCATCAAGCGTTGCCTGCTCTTCACAGCGGCCCACACCGAGCTGGCGAGGGAGTTGGGAGCCACCAGCTGCATCAAGGGCGTGGGCGATGCCCAATATATGCACCAGCCATGGCTCAAGTCCGCTATAAGCAGGAACAAGATAGCAGACTGCGGCAACAGCATGAAGCCCAACATGGAAAGCATCATGGCCCTCGCGCCGGACGCCATCTTCGTGTCGCCCTACGAGAACGGGAGCTATGGCAAACTGGAACATGCCGGCACTCCGCTCATCCTCTTGGCCGACTATATGGAGACCTCCGCTTTGGGACGCGCAGAATGGATGAAATTCTACGGACTCCTTTGGGGGAGGGAAAGGGAGGCCGAGCGGCTGTTTGACGATGTCTGCCGCCGCTACGACAGCATTAGCCACATAGCCCGAGAGGCCAAAGGGAAGCCGCAGGTGATGGCCGACCGCAAGACAGGCAGCGTATGGTATATGCCCGGCGGCAAGTCGACCGTGGCACAGCTCTATAGGGACGCCAACGCCGACTATGCCTTCAAGGATGACGGCCACAGCGGGAGTATTCCACTAAGTTTCGAGACCGTTCTTGAGAAAGCCGGACAAGCGGACGTCTGGCTGTTGAGCTTCAACAACAGCATCACGCGCGAGGGTCTTTTGGCTGAGTTTAGCGGCTACGGTCAGCTGAGGGCCATGAGAGGGGGCAAGGTCTACGGCTGCCCGGTGGACAGAAGCCGATACTTCGACGAGGCACCATTCCGTCCCGACCTGCTCTTGCGCGACATGGCCATCGTCTTCCATCCCGAACTCCGTTTGGGGCCATTGCGCTACTATCAACTCATACGCTGATGCTCCGACGACATCCATACTTGTTCCTCACTTTGGCCATCACGGCGCTTTCCCTGCTCTGCCTTGGCACGGGAGCCGCCCACATTCCTCCCACGGAAGTGCTGCGAATCCTCATGGGCGGCCATGGAGCGACTGATGTGCAACGCTTCATCGTGCTGGAATCGAGGCTGCCCCAAACCATAACGGCCCTGCTTTCGGGCGCGTCGCTGGCGGCTTGCGGACTGATGTTGCAGACAGCATTCCGCAATCCACTGGCCGGCCCCTCGATATTCGGCATATCAAGCGGTGCGAGCCTCGGGGTGGCTCTCGTGATGCTGATAGGGGGTGGCACCCTCACCGCAGGAGCCGCGACGCTGACGGGCACTGCGGCCGTTGTCAGCGGCGCTGCCTTAGGCTCCTTGGCGGTCACCGCGACTTTGGTGGCCATGGCGCAGTGGGTCAACTCGGCCACGATGCTCCTCATCGCCGGCATGATGATGGGCTACGTGAGCAGCTCCCTCGTGACTATGCTCAACTTGGCCGCCACCAATGAGGGCGTGAAAAACTACGTGGTTTGGGGCATGGGCGACTTCACCAGCGTCACTCTCGACATGCTGCCCCTCTACAGTCTGCTTTGCCTGACGCTCATGGCCGCCGCCCTGCTCTATGTCAAGCCCCTCAACGCCCTGCTCTTGGGACGGCAGTATGCAGAAAGCATAGGCGTCAACACGCTCCGTGCCCGCAACGGGCTGCTCATCATCACAAGCCTGCTCGCAGCCACCGTGACCGCCTTCTGCGGCCCCGTGGCTTTCATCGGACTTGCCGTACCCCATTTGGCAAGGTTTCTTCTCCGCTCCGACAACCAGAGGCGGCTGCTGCCCACCTGCATACTCGCGGGGGCGGCTACAGCCCTGTTGTGCAATTGGATATGCAGCCTGCCTCTCCCAGGAGGCTCCGTGCCTCTCAACGCCGTGACACCCCTCATCGGAGCTCCCGTAATCCTGTTCGTAATCATTCATCACAGACAATACTAACCAATGGAAAAAGAGTTTCAACGCACTGCCATGCTGCTGGGCAACCCGGCCCTCAACACGTTGCTGGCCAGCAAAGTCTGCGTGGTGGGCATTGGAGGAGTCGGAGGCTTCGTGGTCGAGACCTTGGCAAGAAGCGGTGTGGGCGAACTGCACCTTGTGGACAGCGACAGAGTGGACGCCACCAACCTCAACCGCCAACTCGTGGCCCTTCACTCCACTATAGGACAGTATAAGGTTGACGTCGCCCAACAGCGCATTCTCGACATCCACCCCAAATGCATCGTAAAGACCTACAAGATGTTTTATCTGCCAGAGACTGCCGACGCCGTCGACTTGAGCAAGATGGACTATGTCGTGGACTGTGTGGACACAGTGAAGGCCAAAATACACCTTATCAAACAGTGTCGGCTCCTTGGCGTGCCTCTGATTTGCAGCATGGGGGCGGCCAACAAGATGGACCCAACGGCCTTCCGGGTGGACGACATCGAAAAGACCACCATGGATCCTTTGGCCAAGGTGATACGCAAGAAGCTTCGCCAGCTTGGCTTTAGGGGACAGAAAGTGGTGTGGAGCCCCGAGCCTCCCCTTGCCCCACTCAGCACGAGCGACGACGGTCAGAGCTTGCCGGCCAGCAACGCCTTTGTTCCACCTGCCGCGGGGTTGGTGATAGCCTCGGAAGTGGTGAAGGACTTGCTGCGGAAAAACCACACTTACCGCATACCCCCAGAGGAGGAGGCCAACAACCCCTACGCGAGGGAAGCAGCCGCCAAGGCTGGGAAATGGACGCAAGGCGGGACAGAAAATGCATGATTTGGGGGACAAACGACAATTTCTCACAAATTAGATTGTTCTTTTCATTTAATTTTCCTATTTTTGCAACAGAATTCAAATGACGATGATAGCATGAAACTGGCGATAATGACTACATCCACCTTTTTTGTGGAAGAAGACAACATTCTCACGTCATTTTTCAATGAGGGTTTGACCAATCTCCATTTGTTCAAACCTGGGCAGTCGCCACTCTATTCCGAACGGTTGCTCTCCCTTCTCCCCGAGGAGCATCACAAGCGCATCACCGTCCACCAGCACTATTATCTGAAGAAAGAATTCAATCTGGCGGGCATACACATCGACTGCCCCGAAGAGACCGCACCCTCCGCCTACAAGGGCAAACTGGGACGAACCTGCAGCAGCCTGCCACAGCTGAGAGACATGCGGCACCAAGCTGACTACGTGTTTCTCGACCACGTGCTGAAATCACGCCACTGCACGCCCGGCTACACACTGCAGCAGCTCCACGAGGCTGCCGACCACAATCTCATCGACCGCCATGTCTGGGCATTGGGCGGGGTGACGATGAACAACATTCCATTGCTGCGCGAGTTGGGATTCGGCGGCGTGGTGGTTTGCAGCGACATCTGGGACCGATTCGACATTCAAAGCCAAAACGAATACAGGTCACTCATCGAATATTTCGTCAGGCTGAGAAAAGTTGTAGAATGAACTTTAACTACTTCTATTATTATAAACAACGCTAAAAAATGAGTGAACAAAACTCTTTTCTGGTTTTCTCGGGAACTAACACGAGATACCTTGCAGAAAAAATCTGCGCCAGTTTAGGCTGCCCGCTTGGCAACCTTGTTGTGACTCGGTTCTCCGACGGGGAGTTCGCAGTCAGCTACGAGGAGTCCATCCGCGGACGCGATGTATTCTTGGTCCAGAGCACATTCCCCAATTCGGACAATCTGATGGAACTACTGCTCATGATAGACGCTGCCAAGCGCGCCTCCGCGCGCCATATCAACGCCGTCATCCCATATTTCGGCTGGGCTCGCCAAGACCGCAAGGACAAGCCCCGAGTGAGCATCGGCGCCAAGCTCGTGGCCGACCTGCTGAGTGTGGCCGGCATAGACCGCCTCATCACAATGGACCTACACGCCGACCAGATCCAGGGCTTCTTCGACGTGCCCGTTGACCACCTCTATGCCTCGGGGGTGCTGCTGCCCTACGTGCAGAGCCTGCATCTGAAAGACCTGGTCATCGCCTCTCCCGATGTGGGTGGCTCCAAGCGAGCCAACACCTACGCCAAATACTTGGGCTGCCCACTGGTGCTGTGCAACAAGACCCGTGCCCGCGCCAATGTGGTGGAGTCCATGCAAATCATCGGCGATGTGAAAGGCAAGAACGTGGTAATCGTCGACGACATGGTGGACACTGCCGGTACAATCACCAAGGCTGCCAACATCATGAAGGATGCCGGCGCACTCAGCGTGCGCGCTCTGGCCAGCCACTGCGTGATGAGCGGACCTGCGTCGGAACGCGTCGAGAACTCCTGCCTGGAGGAAATCGTGTTCACCGACTCCATCCCCTACACCCAGAGGTGCTCCAAGGTGAAGCAGCTCAGCGTGGCCGACATGTTTGCCGAGACCATTCGCCGAGTCATCAACAACCAGAGCATTTCCAGCCAGTATCTGGTGTAACAAACAGAAAGAAGAAACAGAAGCTCCATCCCCAAGGGAAACGTCCAAAGGGATGGGGCTTTTTCTTCGCCAAAACATCTGTCCCCGCCCGTCAACAAGTGACCTGAGAGGGAGGAACAGACAAAATACTACACCTCTACAACCATTTTTGGAGAGATATTTCAACCTAAAACAAAAAAACACGAAATAAAATATGGCTTTCATCCAAATTTTATGTAACTTTACGCCAACTAAGTTGAGAACCCAGTAACAAGCACCTGATGGAGAAAGGGTAAAAGCCACCCATCCAATGACGCTGACAACTATAAACAACATATTATCAATGAACGACAACAAAATAATGAACCGTGCGGCAAACAACATCCGGGTGCTCGCCGCATCTATGGTTGAAAAAGCCAAGTCGGGACATCCCGGCGGCGCTATGGGAGGAGCCGATTTCATCAATGTGCTCTTCTCTGAATTCTTGGTCTACGACCCAGACGATGCAAGATGGACTGGACGCGACCGTTTCTTCCTCGACCCAGGCCACATGAGTCCCATGCTCTACGCCGCCCTGACTCTTCGCGGCATGTTCACCATGGACGACATCAAGCAGTTCCGTCAGTGGGGATCGCCCTGCCCCGGCCACCCCGAACTCGACGTGGAGCATGGCGTGGAGAACTCTTCCGGCCCTCTCGGCCAAGGACACGCCATCGCTGCAGGAGCCGCCATAGCAGAGAAGTTCATGGAGGCAAGGCTGGGCGCCACCATGATGCAGCACACCATCTACTGCTACATTTCCGACGGAGCCGTGGAGGAGGAAATATCACAGGGCGTAGGCCGTATAGCAGGTACGCTGGGGCTGAATAACCTCATCATGTTCTATGATTCCAATGCCGTCCAGCTCTCCACGAATACGGATGAAGTCATGGCAGAGGACACGGCTGCGAAATACAAGGCTTGGAACTGGAATGTGATAGAAATAAACGGAAACGACGTTGACCAGATACGCGGCGCACTGAAAGAATCCAAGATGGAGAAGAACCGACCGACACTCATCATCGGCCACACCATCATGGCCAAGGGAGCGCTCAAAGACGATGGCTCAAGCTACGAGGGAAGTGTGAAGACCCACGGCGCACCTTTGGGCGGTGAGGCTTACCGCAAAACCATAATGAACCTTGGCGGCAATCCCGACGCCCCGTTCGTAATCTGGGACGACGTGAGACAACTCTATGAGAACCGCCGCAAGGAACTCAAAAACATTGTGGCTGAGCGTCGCGCAGCCGAACAGGAATGGCGCAAGGCGCATCCTGAATTGAGCGCACAGATGGACGATTGGTTCGCTGGCAAGGCCCCGAAGGTTGACTTCAGCCAACTTCTCCAGAAGCGCGACGTTGCCACACGCGCCGTATCAGCTGCCTGTTTGGGCGAACTGGCCAAACAGGTTCCCAACATGATTTGCGGTTCCGCCGACTTGAGCAACTCCGACAAGACTGATGGATTCCTCAAGCAGACGAGCAACCTGACAAAAGGCGACTTCAGCGGCGCGTTCTTCCAGGCTGGCGTGGCAGAACTGACGATGGCCGACATGTGTATCGGAATGGCTCTCCACGGATGCATAGCAGCCTGCGGCACATTCTTCGTGTTCTCTGACTATATGAAGCCGGCCGTGCGCTTGGCTGCCTTGATGGGTGTGCCTGTGAAATTCATCTGGACGCACGACGCTTTCCGCGTAGGCGAAGACGGTCCCACCCACGAGCCAGTGGAGCAGGAAGCCCAAATCCGCCTGATGGAGAAGTTGCGCAACCATAAGGGACAAGACAGCGTACGCGTCTTCCGTCCAGCCGATGCCGAAGAGACGACTGTCTGCTGGAAGATGGCCATGGAGAACATGGACACACCCACGGCCCTCATCTTCTCCCGCCAAGCCGTCAAATCCCTTCCCGAAGGCAACGACTACGAACTGGCGCGCAAGGGCGCATACATCGTGAAGAGTTCGGATGAGAATCCCGATGTGATTCTCGTGGCTTCAGGCTCTGAGGTTGCCACACTCATTGCCGGTGCAGAGCTTCTGCGCAAGGACGGCCTGCGTGTGCGCATTGTGAGCGCTCCCTCCGAGGGGCTCTTCCGCCGTCAGAGCAAGGAGTATCAGGAAAGCGTATTGCCCAAAGACGCCAAGATCTTCGGTCTCACGGCAGGTCTGCCCGTCACCCTCCAGGGACTCGTCGGGGGCAATGGTCGCGTCTATGGCATGGAAAGCTTTGGATTCTCCGCACCCTATAAGGTACTCGACGAAAAGCTCGGCTTTACCGGTGAGAATGTTTATAAACAAGTAAAGGACTTCTTGTCTGAATAAAAATATTACGACTATGATGGAAATCAAGACAGTAGGAATAGCTTGCGACCATGCGGGCTTTGCTTTGAAGCAGTTTGTGATGCAGTATCTCGAAGAGAAGAACATTCCCTACAAGGATTATGGAACCTATTCGGATATGAGCTGTGACTATCCTGAGTTTGCCCACGCTTTGGCGCGCGGCATCGAGAGTGGCGAGGTTTATCCCGGCATAGGCATCTGCGGCTCGGGTGAAGGCTTCGCCATGACCATGAACAAGCACCAGCAGATTCGCGCTGCGCTCTGCTGGTCGCCCGAGATTGCCCACATGTCGCGCCAGCACAACGATGCCAACGCGCTCGTCATGCCCGGCCGCTACATCGACAACAACACGGCACGCAAGATCATGGACGAGTTCTTCGCCACCACTTTCGAGGAGGGACGCCATCTGAGAAGAATCAGGCAGATTCCTCTGAGCGAGTAAGTTCTCTGTACGACACCAAACAAAAGGTGGATGCCCCGCGGGGCATCCACCTTTTGTTTGTGTGGGCATAGTGAGTATGTGTGTGCTGGGGTCATTCAGTGGGAGTCTCATATTGGCTGCCGGTCTCCCTCACATATTTCTGTGCGAAAGCGTGGGGGAAGCCAGGACGCTCCACTCGGGCTCCGATACCCTCTGGCGTACGCTTGAACCGTCCGTTCTCCTCTGGCTTCACGGCCATATCATTGTATTTTACTATCAAGTAGCAGGCCAACTGCTTCCAACGTGCCAACATCTGCTGGGCCTGTGCGTTGCTATAGTCGTTGAGATATTTCAAGGCTGCCTCTTTGTTGTCGGCATAGAGGCTCCTGGCCTTTTCCTCCACAGCAGGCTGCTGCGATATGTAGCTTTGTTCCAAACTGTCACGTACTTGCTTCAAGGAGGGGAACATCTGGCAATAACGCGGATAGACCATATTGCTCACCCAGTTGCACACCCAGTAGGCATTGCGGTCGGAGAATGTCACGGCGTCGGCTCCGGGTGTATTGAAACATTCAGGCTGAACGGTATTGCCACAATAGATGGGTACGTATGCCACCATATTGCCATCGTCGTTGCCAAACCAAAGCACTCCACCAATCTCTCGGGGAAGCCAAGAACGCATCTGCGACACGTATGTGAACCCTGTCTGCTGTGTTGACGTTGGACGCTCGTTGAAGTAGTTCTTACCATCCACCTTGAAGCCCAATGGCGTAGGCCGATAGGGCATCTGCCAAATGCCTCCGCCGATGTTGGTGGAGTCGAGAGCCAACGGTGTGCCTTCGTAGTGGTCACGCATGTCGCTCTGCAAATCCTGCAAGGAGACCTTCTTGTCGGGAACAATCCAAAGAGGCATATCCTCCGCATTGGCGTCCTTTCCCAAAGCCCAGGCAAGATAGCGGCTCATGTCCTTGTGGTGGTTGAAAAACGACCACACACGGGCATCGCAGTAGCGGCGGCCACTGAAATCTGGCTTGGCGTATGTCATCTTCCAGTTGAAGTCCTTGTCCTTACCAGTGAACCAACCCATCTTGCGGGCATACTTGATCATATTCTTTGAATGGACTACCTCCGTATTGTAGCTTGAGACGACACCAATGCGGCTTTGGTTGGCATGTCCGCAGATGGCATTGTCGGGAATGCGAACGGCACACCAGACTACACCGCCGTCTTTGCCAGTACCCTGCATTTCCATGATCCAAGCCTCATTGGGATCGCAGAGTGTGAAAGTCTCGCCCTCAGAGCAGTAGCCGTAGGTCTCTGCGAGGGTTGTCATAACCTTGATGGCCTCACGGGCTGTCTTCGAGCGTTGCAGTCCGATGTAGATCAGCGAGCCATAGTCTATGCCGCCTTTGGGGTTGACCATCTCCTCGCGCCCCCCGTAGGTGGTCTCACCGATGGTCACCTGGAATTCATTGATGTTGCCAATAACGTTGTAGGTCTGTTCGGCTTCTGGAATCTTACCTATATATTTATGGCTGTCCCAATCCACGACATCGCGCATCGCTCCCTTGGGGTGCTTTGCGGCAGGGTAATGGCAGAGTCCAATGAACATGCCATAGTCGTCGGCATTGTAGGTGCACATCACGCTGCCGTCGGTCGAGGCTCCTTTCGCAACGATGAAATTGGTACAAGCGTAGCTGGCCAAGCCGATGGACAGCAACAGGATAGATAAAAAAGTTCTCTTCATAACAATTGTTTAATAATTAGAAATAGGTTACAGGATGTTAAATATCGTTTTCTAAGTCAACAAGCAGATGCCCGTTCCACCAGGCTTGGCGCATTCCATCAGCCGAAACCACCAAGCGGATGGTGCCACCAAGCCACTCGGTCATGGGCAACTCGTCGCGAAACTCATAGCAGTTGACCACCTGTTGCCACTCAATCTCCACCACTGCCTGATGGAGCCGCCTCCCATCTCCCACAACCTCGTGGGCTCCTACCCTTCTCATGGACGGCGCAAAGCGGAAGAAGGCAGATTGGCCGGAACCGCCGGCTTATTGGAAGGGCTTGGTTGCAAAGGTTGACCCACGGGTGCATTGGCCCCTCCCTTTATTTGTATCGAGTCGGGATTCAGCCCTTGAGTGTTTGGCTCTGGTTTTTTGCGGTGCATGCGCAGCAGCTGAATGTTCTCCAAGAACATCAAGCGCATGGTCGACACGGTCATACTGTTGGGTGAGGTGTTGAGCTGGAAGTAGCCCTTTACTTCCTTGATGCCGATGAATGCGTCGTCGCTGACCTGCAAGACATTGGGCATATCAGAAGATAGGCGCACGCTGCGGGAGACTACACTATCGTTTTTCAGAACGATGGCCAACAACACATTGCCGTCGCGCATTCCATCTTGGAAGATGAACTGCGAGTTGAAACTCAGCAGCAGCATGTCACCCGCGTGAAACGCTGTGTCCACTTTGATGCTGAACGACCGGTAGTTGAAAGGCACCTTAGAAGAAAGAACCATAAACGACGGTTCGTTCCAGATGCTTGCCGTATCGCCCTTGGCTGTATACTGACCGGCCACAATGGAAGATTCCCCACCAAGATTCCTCACCTCCTTTTGCATGCGCTCGCCCAACTTCTCATAGATGCCATGAAGCACTTCCGCATTGCGCATATAATACACCATTGAAGAGTCGAACTCAGCCTGGGTGACATGGTGTTTCTTCAACACGGCTGCATGATAGGCGACAGTCTGGTCAGCCTTATCTCCGGCAGGACGCGAGGCGAGCATTCCATCTGCCAAATGATAATCGTAGAGGATTTCCTCCAACTCGTCGGGTTGGATATACTGGTGTGGGACACCCGGTTTGCAGCCAACAAAAGCCAGGGCAACAAACAAGGCGGCAATCACACTGGGCATGACCTGCCATTTGGAGTTACCCTTCATCCTTATCCTCCCCATTGAAGTCTCCGGGCAATTGCTTCTTGCGTGAGAAAGCGATGGTGATACGCTCGAAGTCTTTGCGGCAGAATATAATCAACAGAATGACACCCACGGATATGGAGGCGTCGGCAAAGTTGAAGACAGGCGAGAAGAAGACAAAATCATTGCCGCCCACCATGGGCACCCACTCGGGCCAAGTCGTGACAATGAGCGGGAAATAGAACATGTCTACCACCTTGCCCATCAGGAATGGCGCATAGCCCTGCCCCAAGCTGACAAAGGTGGACACGGAGAATGGCGACGCTGCAGAGAAGATGAGTCCATAGAACATGCAGTCGATGATGTTGCCCGCCGCACCTGCTATGATGAGAGAGAGAATCAGCACATACCGCGTACGACCATGGTGCTTGATTTCCCAATGCAGATACCACCCCAACAGGGCTACAGCAACAATGCGGAAAAGGCTTAGGAATATCTTGTTCAACAATTGTAGGCCGTATGCCATGCCCGCGTTCTCCACAAACACGATGTAAAACCAGTTAGTCACGTGGATGGACTCGCCAAGACACAGGTGGGTTTTGACCGCTATCTTGATGATTTGGTCAATTATCAGGATAGCAGTGATGAGCATGACGGCCACACGGCCGTCGGTCAGTCCGATTTTATTTTTCATTAGGCGTTTGTTTTCTACCAGCTGAAGGCTTTCCTCTTCAGCGTCATTCTCTGTTGGGTTGGGCAAAGCCGAGGATTCCTGCCACGGAGAAGCCCATTGTCTTGCCCATGCATCGCGTTGGGGCGACTCTATCTCAATGCTGCCTGTGCGTCATCTTCGAGTTGACACTCAGTGTTGCGTGAGGCACAGCCCTCAGACGCTCTTTGGGAATGAGTTCACCCGTATAGCGGTCGATACCGTAGGTCTTGTTCTCGATCCTGACCAGTGCGGCCTCCAATGAACGGATAAACTTCTGCTGACGCTGTGCCATTGTCACAAGCTCCTCCTTGGCCTGCATCACGCTTCCATCTTCCACAGCCTTATAACCTGGAGATGTGTCCATCACGTCGTTTGAATCCTTGTAGGTCAACTGCCGCATCATATCATTGTAGCTCTTTCGTGCCACTGCGAGTTTCTCATTGATGATTGCGCGGAACTCCTCGAGTTCCTCATCGCTGTAACGCTTTTTCTCCATAGTGTAAGTGGTTTTAGGTTTGTATTGTTGCTATGTTGATATTATTGACTCAAAAATGAATTCATCCAACCAGAAAGGGGAATACGCTTCCTCTTTCAGGTTGGATGGTTCATCATCAGGCTTTTACTACTTTGATGTTCAACTTGAAGTTGTCAAACTCGATTTCAGTACCGTCGTTGTCAGCCACGACAATATCGTTGGCGAGCACCTGGCTCTTTATCATATCCCCGAAGCTGCTGATGGCTGCGTCGGTCTTGGCATTGGGGGCAATGGTCACCACCACACGGTCGGTGATTTCCAGTCCGGAATCCTTACGCAGATTCTGAATACGGTTGACCAACTCTCGTGCCATGCCCTCCTGGCGCAGTTCGTCGGTTAGTTCCACTTCGAGGGCCACGGTCAGGTTGCCCTCGTTGGCAACGAGCCATCCGGGTATGTCCTCGGAGATAATCTCAACATCGGCTGCCTCTACGGTGAGTTGTTGTCCGTCGGCCTCAAAGCTGTAGCTGCCCCGAGCCTCCATCTGGGCGATTTCCTCCTGCGATAGCGTAGCCATCTTTGCAGCCACAGTCTTCATCATCTTGCCAAATTTCTTTCCCATGACTCGGAAGTTGCACTTCACCTTCTTGACAAGGATGCCCTGTCCCTCAACGAATTTCAACTCCTTCACGTTGACTTCATTCTTTATCAAGTCGGCCACGGCCTCGATGTGCTGTTTCTGATTGTCGTCGACCGCGGGTATCATGATCTGCTGCAACGGCTGGCGCACCTTGATGTTCACCTTGCGGCGCAGGGCGAGCACCATGGATGTAATCTTCTGAGCCATTCCCATGCGGTCCTCAAGGTCTTTGTCCACGAGACACTCGTCGGCCTTGGGATAGCATTCCAAATGCACACTATCCATCTCGCCTCCCAAATCGTGGTAGAGCTGGTCGGCATAGAAGGGTGCGTAGGGCGCCAAGAGCTTGGCCACCGTCATCAGACAGGTGTAGAGTGTTTGGTAAGCGGAGAGTTTGTCCTCGCTCATCTCCTTTCCCCAGAATCGCTTGCGGTTCAGGCGCACATACCAGTTGCTCAGGTCGTCGTTGACAAAAGCATCGATGAGTCTTCCAGCTCGTGTCGGGTCGAGATTCTCCATCTCGGCCGTCGTATTCTTCACCAAGGTGTTGAGGCAGGAGAGGATCCAGCGGTCAATCTCCTGCCGCTTTTCCATGGGCACCTGTGGAGCCTTTGTGTCGAAGCCGTCGACATTGGCATAGAGGGCGAAGAAGCTGTAGGTGTTGTAAAGCGTTCCGAAGAACTTGCGCCTCACCTCGTCAACGCCCTCGGGATCGAACTTCAGGTTGTCCCAAGGCTCTGAGTTGGTGAGCATATAGAATCGCACAGCGTCGGCACCATACTTGTTGATCATTTCAAAAGGATTCACCACATTGCCCACATGCTTTGACATCTTGTTGCCCTTGGCGTCGAGCACCAAGCCGGAACTGATGACATTCTTGAAGGCAACACTGTCAAACACCATCACGGCGATGGCATGGAGGGTGAAGAACCATCCTCTTGTTTGGTCCACACCCTCATTGATGAAGTCGGCCGGGAAGAAAGCGGGTGGCACAGGAATGCCCTCATAGTTGCTTTCCATCAACTCCTTGCGGTATTCAGCCTCTGTCTTTCCTGTCTTCTTCAGTCCTTCAGCGTTGATCTCGCCCTCGAAGGGATAGTGCAACTGTGCGAAAGGCATTGAACCAGAGTCGAACCATACATCAATCAAGTCACTCTCACGGTGCATAGGCTTGCCCTCATCGTTGACCAGCACGATGTCGTCCACGTACGGACGGTGCAGGTCTATCTTGTCGTAGTTCTCCTGCGAATAGTCTCCGGGAACGAATCCCCTGTCCTTCAAGGGATTGCTCTTCATCACACCAGCCTTCACGGCCTTCTCTATCTCGCGATAGAGTTCGTCCACCGAACCGATGCACTTCTCTCCGCGATTCTCGTCGCGCCAGATGGGAAGCGGCGTACCCCAGAAGCGAGAGCGCGACAAGTTCCAGTCGTTGAGGTTCTCCAGCCAGTTGCCAAACCTGCCTGTACCCGTCGACTCGGGTTGCCAGCGAATTGTCTTGTTCAAGGCCACCAATCGTTCCTTGCACTGTGTATCCTTGATGAACCAGCTGTCGAGGGGATAATAGAGGATGGGCTTGTCCGTGCGCCAGCAGTGGGGATAGTTGTGGGTCATCTTCTCGATGCGGAAGGCCTGTCCCTCCATTTTCATCTCCATACAGATGACGATGTTCAGGTCCTCGCTCTTCTCTGATGCCTTGCGGTCCCACACACCCTCGGGATTGAACTTCGGGTCGTAGGCGTTCTTCACGTAGTCGCCTGCGTGGTGTCCGTAGGCCTGCTTGTCCACACAGCGATTCAAGAAGTTGTCATCCAGCTCCTCCATCAGGTAGTACTTGCCCTGCAGGTCCACCATAGGCCGTGTCTCGCCCTTCTTGGAGATAAGATAGAGTGCCGGCACATGGGCAGCGCGTGCCACCTTGGCATCGTCAGCGCCAAACGTACTGGCAATATGCACGATGCCAGTACCATCATCGGTTGTGACATAGTCGCCGGGAATCACCCGGAAAGCCTGGTCTTCCATCTCCACGAAGTGGTCGTGGCCATTCTCTCCCTCGAACACCTTTTCGGGATGCTGGTTGGCATAGTCCTTCACGAAGTCTACCGACCACTCATCCACTTTCTCACACGGTCTCACCCACGGCATGAGCTGCTGGTAGTGCATTTCCAACAGGTCAGTACCCTTATAGTGGGCTACGACACGATAGGGCACGAGCTTGTCGCCTTTCTTGAACTCGGGCATTTCATCCTCGTCGCGCATCTCAGCCTCGGCCTTGAAATAAGCTCCCACGCGGGATTCGGCCATTATCACCGTTATCTTCTCTGCCGTGTAAGGATTGTAGGTGCGCAAGGCCACATAGTCTATCTTGGGACCCACGCAGAGTGCGATGTTGGAGGGCAGCGTCCAAGGCGTGGTGGTCCATGCCATGAAGCAGGTCTCTCCCCATCCACAGAGCAAGTCCTTGTCCTTTGCCAGCCCGGCAAGGTCAGTCACTTTGAACAAGGCGGTCACCGTTGTGTCCTTCACGTCGCGGTAGCAGCCGGGCTGGTTCAGCTCGTGGCTGGAAAGTCCCGTACCTGCTGCAGGCGAATAGGGCTGGATGGTGTAGCCCTTATAGAGCAGCCCCTTGTTGTAGAGTTGCTTGAGCAGCCACCAGAGTGTCTCGATATACTTGTTGTCGTAAGTGATATAGGGATGGTCAAGGTCGACGAAATATCCCATCTCCTCGGTCAGCTGTCTCCACTCGGCCGTGAACTTCATCACGTTCTCGCGGCATTTGCGGTTGTAGTCTTCGGTGGAGATGTATTTGTCGGAAGTCTTGTTGTCGATGTCTTTCTTGGTGATGCCGAGTTCCTTCTCCACTCCAATCTCCACGGGAAGTCCGTGTGTGTCCCATCCGGCCTTGCGTTTCACCTGAAAGCCCTGCATGGTCTTGTAGCGGTTGAAGGAGTCCTTGATAGCGCGGGCCAGAACATGATGGATGCCGGGATGTCCGTTGGCTGAAGGAGGACCTTCAAAGAAGACGTGTTGCGGACATCCTTTTCTCTCATCTATTGTTTTGTGGAAGATGTCGTTTTTCTCCCACTCGGCCAGCACCTCCTCGTTTATCTTTGTGAGGTCAAGATGACTGTGCTCTGCAAACTTTTTACCCATATTCCTGTTGTTTGATTTATTTTTCCATTCTTGGAGGGCAAAGTTACAAAAATCCGTTGTAATCAACAAATTTTCGAGTTAGAAGTTATGCGTCTTAGGAGTTAGGGGGCTGAAGTGTTGGGTTAGGGGTTGATCAGATGTCGCTGATGTCGACGTAGCCATGCATCACGGCATAGATGGTGAGGGCGCTCACGCTGCGCACGCCCAGCTTGGCCATGATGTTCTTGCGGTGCGAGATCACCGTAGTGATGCTGATGTTGAGCTGCTCTGCTATCTCCTTGTTGATGTAGCCACGCACGATGAGCGAGAGCACCTCGATCTCGCGGTCGCTCAGGAGCTTCGGCCTTGCCACGGGGGGCAGATTGCGGCCATGGGCGTGGGCATGCTGCACAAGGGCGAGGAACTGCCTCACGAGGGCGTCCTCTTCCTGGTTGGCGCAGATGTTGTGGAAGCCGTTGAGCCATGTCGACGGGTCGTTCTGGGTGGTCAGCACGATGGTCTTCATTCTGTGCTGGTTGAAGAATGCCATATTGGAAACCACTATCTCCTGGGACGCGAAGAAATGGACATACTGCTCGGGATTCTTGGCCAAGAGCTGGCTCATGGTGCTGAACGTGTCCACCTGAAGAATGGGCATCACCTCCTCAAGAATCTGACGCAAGCCTATGGTGGAAAGGGTGTTGCCGAGAATGACGGCACATTTGGGTTGCATATTGTTTTCTGTCATTTTCTTAAAGATAAGGCTGGTTCTAAAAATTAGGTTTAGAAACCAAGCCGATCTGTATATATGTAATTTTTAGAACCGACCATAAGATTATAGGAATGGGGCCAACCGCTTGCCCAACCATCCGCGAAACTTCTGCCAAGGTGTGCGCCACTCATCCCACCGCTCCTCTGTCATCAGCCAACAGTCTTTCTTTTCCCGCTCGAAAAGCTGGTCCAGCTCACGGGTCGTGCAGGGGTCCACAATGACCAAGTTTTCCTCATAGTCGAAGTTGAGCGAGCGGGCATTGAGATTGGCCGATCCCACCGTGCAGAACTGTCCATCCACCATGATGATTTTGGTGTGATGGAAACCCGGGGTGTACATGTAGATATTGCAGCCGGCTTTCATGAGCTTGTGGGCATTGTAGAACCCACAGTCGGGCGTGAGGGGGATGTCGCTTCGCGTGGAGAGCATGATGTCCACTTTCACCCCACGCCTCACCGCCCGCTTCAGGGCATGCATGAGGGTAGGGTTCAGCGTGAAGTAGGGATTGATGATTTTTATGGAGTCGCGCGCGTCGTTGATGGCATCGGTATAGAACTCACGGATGATCTCATTGGAGACACGAGGCTCACGGTTGACCACTCCCACCATCTTCTTGTAGCGGGTGGCGGTGGTGTCGGGCTTCAGCCCGTGGAAATAGTCTGCGGGACGCCAGCCGCGGTAGTATTTCGCACCATGCACGTTTTGTCCCGACACCTTGTTCCAGATTCTCAGGAAGATGGCCTGCAGCGTGTTCACCTCAGTGCCGTCAATGCGGCAGTGCATGTCGTTCCACGAACCCACCTGAGCCGTGCCTTTTATATAATAGTCGGCCACATTCATTCCACCCGTGTAGGCTATTTGCCCATCGATGACCACTATCTTGCGATGGTCGCGAGAGAAGACATGATTGACCCACGGAAAGGTGATGGGGTCGAACTTGAATATCTCTATGCCCTCGGCGCGGATGGAATCCAAATGCGCCCGCTTCAGCGGTCGGTTGTTGGACATGTTGCCGAAGGCATCAAACAAGGCCCTCACCTCAACTCCCTCCTTGGCCTTCTGGCCGAGAAGGACAAAGAGCCGACGGGCGATGGAGTCGTTGCGGAAATTGAAGTATTCAAGATGTATACTGCTCTTGGCCTGACGTATGGCGGCAAACATGTCGTCAAACTTTTCCTGTCCCGTCATCAAAAGGGCAATGGAGTTGTCGTTGGAAAAGCTCACGCCGTGCCGACGCAGTTGGCCGACAAGCATGGAGTCAGCCCGCTGCGAATTCTGAATTGCAGCCAGACTGTCGTGACGTTGCGCCCTTGCAGGCTCTAACAGACACAGCAAGAACACGATGCATAATGCGTTTCTCATGCATAAAGCGTGCACTATGCAAAATGCATCAAGCATAATGCATGATTTATTGCAGTTTGCGACCATCAGTTATATTTCGGAAATCACACTCCATAATTCATATTCTTAGGCAGCTGTGGCCCTGTACGTTGTCATCAACTTTCCTCAGCGTCTCCACAACTCCTATCTCTAACTCCTAACTTAAAGCTTAATTACTTAAAAACTCAATGACTTAACAACTCAATAACTTAAAAACTTAACAACTCAATAACTTAAAAACTTAACAACTCAATAACTTAAAAACTTAAAAACTCAATAACTTAAAAACTTAAAAACTCAATAACTTAAAAACTTAAAAAACTAATAACTCATCAGCGACGCCGCGTAGCTGTCTACGATGCCTAACAGACGGTTGGAGGCATCGGTGACAAGGACGGAATGGATTTTATGTCGGTGCATGATTTTCTGCACTTCAGTAATCTTCGTCTTGGGCAACACCGTCTTGGGCTCACGGGTCATAATGTCGGCCACCGTATGGTCGAAGAATTGCGCCTGCCAACGCTCCATGGCGCGACGGATGTCGCCATCGGTGATGAGTCCCACCACCTTGCCGTCGTTGTCGAGCGAGACTCCCAGTCCCAATTTGCCCTTGCTCACGTCGATGATGGCCTTGCCCAAGTGCATGTCCTGCGGAATGATGGGCAGTTCGTCTGTGCGCATCACATCCTCTGCCGTGGTGAGCAGTTTACGCCCCAACTCCCCACCTGGATGGAACTGGGCGAAGTCACGTGGCTTGAAGTCGCGAATCTGCATCAGAGCCACCGCCAAGGCGTCGCCCATGGCCAAGGCGGCCGTGGTGGAACTGGTGGGAGCGAGATTGAGCGGACACGCCTCGTGGCTCACCCACACCTTGATATGGCAGGTGGAATATTTGGCCAGCAGCGAGTTGGGGTTGCTCGTCATGGCAATGATGGGGATATGCATGTGAAGCACCATGGGGATGAAGCGCAGCAGCTCGTCGGTCTGGCCCGAATTGCTGAGGGCCAACACCACGTCGTCGGCTGTCATCACGCCCAAGTCGCCATGGTAGACATCCAACGGGTTGATGAAAAAAGCCGGGGTGCCGGTCGATGACAGGGTGGCCGCTATTTTGGCTCCGATATGGCCGCTCTTCCCCACCCCCGTTACGATGATCTTACCCTTGCAATGGAACATCATGGTGACGGCCTTCTCAAAGTTGTCGTCTATCTGCGGTATGAGATTCCTCACCGCCTCAGCCTCGTCGGTGAGACACCTAACGGCGTATTCCTTGGCCTTGCTAAGCCTTTCAAGATGGGATGTCATTTTGCGGGTCAATCGTTTTTGAGCAATTTTTCTATCAGCGGTTCCAGCTTGTCGAGCTCAAGCATGTTGGCGGCGTCGCTCAGGCCCCTGTCTGGGTCGGGATGAACCTCGAAGAACCAGCCTGTGGCGCCAAAGGCTTTGGCGGCCATTGCCATCTGAGGCACGTAGCGGCGATCGCCCACGGTCTTGCCGTCGCCGGCCGAAGGACGCTGCACACTGTGGGTGCAGTCCATGATCACGGTGGAGACAATCTTCTTCATCTCGGGGATGTTGCGGAAATCCACCACCAAATTGTTGTAGCCGAAGCAACTGCCCCGTTCGGTGAGCCAAACCTCTCGCGCGCCGCCATCGAGGGCTTTCTCAACTGGATAGCGCATGTCGCTGCCCGAGAGGAACTGGGCTTTCTTGATGTTGACCGTCTTTCCCGTCTTGGCCGCTGCGAGCAACAGGTCGGTCTGGCGGCAGAGGAAGGCAGGAATCTGGATAACATCGCATACCTGCCCCACAGGCTGTGCCTGCCAACTCTCATGAATGTCGGTGGTGATACGCAGTCCATACTTGTCCTTCACGTCGCTCAACATCTGCAGTCCCTTGTCGATGCCAGGGCCACGGAAAGAATGGATGGAGGTGCGGTTGGCTTTGTCGAAAGAAGCCTTGAAGATGATGTCAATGCCCAAACGGCCATTGATTTCCACCAACTTCTGTGCCACGCAGTCAAGAAGCTGTGAAGATTCGATGACGCAGGGACCGGCGATAAATACGTTATGTTCCATCATGCTGTGATTTCTTGTCCTGCAAAGGTAAGTAAAAACAGATAAGAAGCCAACAATTTAACAATTATTTAAATGATTGTTCCAATCAGCGCCCGGGCGGAGACAATCAAGAAGTGCAAATTTTATCTGGTTTGTAGTAGGCATCGCCAAGTAATGAATAAGCCAATGGAACTCGGCTTGCTATCAAGCGGAGTTTGAGACTTGCGGCAAGCAACGCAATTGTAATGTATACACACCAAATCTTCTTCATTATCGAACCCCTAATCCGTGTCGGGCGCAACTTCTATTTTTGATGGTTTTTGTTCCAGGGAAAACTTCTTTACTACATTGCCTTTTCTATCTATAGCTCCTTCAAGATTGATTTCATCATCGTCAGCCATGCCAAAACCATCCTCATCACGATAATACATACCATCAGGATTAACCTCCTATCTCACTTTGGCTATGCCATCCTCGTAATCATAGATATTTTGCAACAATAATTAAAGGATTTCTCTTTGCCGTACGACACAGAGAAATCCTAATGTCCGATTTGGGTTAAATAGGCCTTTATCTTAAGGCTGACTCTATAAATTAGGTCGAGTCGTATTCTGCAAGATATCGGGACTCAAAACGTAAGTTGAAGAGGGAGTGTAGCGGGCTACACGACCGATGAGACTTGACGTTTTGAGACCGATAGATGCAGAAGACGACCGAAACGACAACTGCACTTTATCGATTATTCTATCAGCCTAATTTATAGAACCAGCCTTAATATTTAAGCCGTAGCGAAATCATAAACTCACGACCACGCAGCGGTACGCGGTAGTATTGGAAATTGGCTTTTTGATAAAGCGAAACTTCGTAGTCTTTGCGGTTAAACAGATTGTTGATATTTGC
>SAMEA3663103__coassemble_387_pt1 | contig 21816 bp, 20 predicted proteins | sample SAMEA3663103__metabat2_high_PE_013 | metagenome-assembled genome bin SAMEA3663103 (sample SAMEA3663103) | pig gut metagenome | biome: pig gut; feature: pig-associated habitat; material: faeces | place: France | collected 2012 | reverse complement strand
TATGCGCTTTGGCGCAATTTTATGCCAAGGCAATTTTCGTCATGGACAGGCTTTATCCCGTAGGGAATGAGGCTCAACCTGCGGGATAGCCGTCGAGCTTGCTCGTAAGGCTATCCCACAGGTTGAGCCTCAGAGCTACTATGGAGCGTAAGCCTGTCCATGATTTTCTATTACCATTTATTCATTGGCGAAGTCAGGACTATACGAAATGAAACAACATATCCAATCCACGGAAAATATCCATTGAACCAAGTTAGGAACTTGCGGAACTTGAATCACATTCCTTTTTGGGTGAGGAAGAGTTTAGTCGTGCTCATTGCACCATTCTGAAACAATGCAGATATAGCGTTCGGGCTGGTCGGCGAAAGTCAAATGGCGGGCACCGTCGAGCAGCTCCCAACGACTGTTGGGAATGCCGTCGTACATGGTCTTGGCCAGCAAGGGAGTGCTCTCGTCGTTGGTTCCACTGATGATGAGCGAGGGCTGGTTGATACTGCCCAATTGGTCAGTATAGTCGAAGTCCTTCAAGTTGCCCCAAGGCATATACTCGTTGGGCCCCCAAGCCACATTGTAGCTCTCAGTGCCGAAGCGTTTCTCGCGGCGTAGGCATTCAGGACTGTCAGAAGTGATGCTGCACGCATGGCGCTCCGTATAATGCCCGTTGGCACGAAGATAATCCTCGCTGTCGAAGTCGCCACTCTGTTCCGCCCTGCGAATGGCAGCCTGGTCCTCGGGCGACATGAAGGAGATAAGCCTGTGCTGCTCATGCCCCCACAGCCGGCTCGACGACAACGTGCTGGAAAGGATGGCAGAGCACACTCCCTCGGGTTGCCGATCGATGAGCCAAGCCAAAATCATCATTCCGCCCCACGACTGCCCCAAAATGTGAAGGCGGTCAAGATGCAGATGATTCCTGAGGGCTTCCAACTCGTCGAGCCAAGTGTTGAGCGTCCACAGCTCAGGATGTCCGTCAAGATAAGACTTGCCACATCCCAACTGGTCGTAGCTGATGACCTGACGGCCGGAAAGCGCGATGCTGTCGAGTAATTCGAAGTAGTTGTGGGTGCTGCCCGGGCCGCCATGGAGCAAGAGCAACGGAGCTTTGTCGGAGGAAGGCTCTCCCACCACACGGAAATAAGTCTCATGGCCAAGGAAAGGCATGAACCCGTCCTCAATTCTCAATTCACGATTCATAGATTCTATTTTATTCTTCTTTATTCTTCAAAATATTTAACCCAAAACATGTACCCCATAAAGGTGCGTCCGCAAGATGCGTTTAAGGCTGGTTGAGGATAGTCATATCCATTATGATACGCAGGCAACTACGCGATGCTGCCTCCCAGATGCTGCCCCCCCTACGGGATGCCACCGCCCTTAATTGGTAGGCATGAGATAGAAGCTCCTTTCTTTAAGGAAATCTATCATCCACTGGTCGAGACAGATGCCCTCATCGATGGCCGTAATGTTGAGCGTGTGGCGCGACTGGAAACCTCCAACCGTGATGGGGATGCGCTTGACAAGCTGCCCTCGCAATACAGCCCGCTGCCATTCCTCAGACTGCATGGCACAGGCAAGGTCCAACACGAGAGGCTGGCCACCGTCAAAACTCACACTGACCCGCTGGCGACCACCGCCCGCAGCATGGAAGGGCACGAAGCCCAAATAGAGGCAAGCGTCTGACTGGGAGGAGAGGCGGAATGTGAAATGGAGCGAAGACCCGGGCGCCATCCTCACAGCGCGCATGCTATGACCCAGCATCGGGACTGGAGTGACGGTGCCCGTGCTGCCATCGTATTGGGAGGCATTCATGGCGACCGCATTCTCCTGGTCGAGGCGCGGGGTGAGCAGGGGGGCATTGCGGTATTGCTTCCGCTCCTTGTCGGTGACGGCGGCGGGCAGCGAGGGCGACTGGAACACCTGCAAGCCGCGGGGAGCGGCATTCATCAGCCCGGCCCACCTGCCGGAAGCCAAGGTAGAATATTGCTCCGTGAGGCTGTTGATGTCGTCGTAGGCGTTGAGGCTCGCCACTGCGGCCTCCAAGGCTTCCTCGTCGTGATGGAAAGTGCCGGGGCGTGACAGGTCGCGGGCCTCCTGCGAGAAGAGTTGCTTGGCAGCCATTGCCGCCGAAGCCTTGATGGGATAGGCGATGGCCGTGAAGAAAGCGTCGCTGAGATGGGGAGCCACCTGTGAGGAAATCTCATCCACCCGCGCTGAGAGCTTCTGATAATCGGTGAGGTAGCGTTCCAACTCATTGCCAAAATCATCCGTGCTGAGTTCGGTGTCGTTCACAGGGATGGCGGCAGCCTTGGCTGGGTCGGCCTCCCCCACCCTATTCCAGCCCATCAGCTCTGGCTTGCGGATGGCTGTAAGCCTGAAATACTCCCGCATGACAGGAACCAGACGCTGTCCCACGGTGGAGCCGAACTGCTGGCAGAGCCAATCGGCCAAGCAACGCTCGATGTTGTCCTGGCGCACAGCGTTGGCGTTCCAAGCCTTGTCGAAAAAAAGGCTGAGCTGTAGAGCCGCCACCTTGGGCTCATGGACCACCGCAATCCATGCCTTGTCGGCGCGCTTGGCCACGGCCTCGTCAAGCTGGGTGGCCATGAGCCCGGGTTGGGTGGTGGCCAGCCATAAATAATCGTGGGGAGAACCCTCGTAGCTCAGATGGTAGAGGATGCCGTCGCCGCCACGCTGCTTGGAGCCACCGCCACGCCCCATGGGGAGCATGTAGCCGTAGCCATCGTCGGGCCAGATGAGGGTGGGAGCCTCCGGCGTCTGCATCCCCTCATCGAGGAGGCGGCGCACATCGTCGTCTACCACCAAGAGCCACTCATACTCGCGACTCTTGTGTTTGTTCTTTTTGTTGAGCTTGTCCTCGGTCTTCTTCGTCAGCTTCATCTGCTCGTGAATCACCTTGAGAAACAGTTGCCGTCCATCGTGGGCAGTGGCAATGTTCGCGGCCGCGCCCCTGCCCAATCCCAAGGTAAAGAGGGCCTCCGTGTTGCCCGCCAACTTCAGGCCGTCCTCCCAGTAGCGGAGCATTTGGTGATGGTTGGTGGCATAGTTATAGACACCCATTCGGCTGTTCCATTCCGACTTGTTGGAACGGAGCATCGGGTCCTCGCTTCCGATGATGATGCCGCAGCTGTCGGCCACCTCGGCATTGCCCTTGACATGGAAGAAAGCCTTCGTGCCCGCATCGTCGGCCGGCCACAGGAGGTTGGCACGCAAACGAATCATCAACTCGAACAGCCTCTTGTAGGTCTGCGGCCCAATGGAGCCGACGGGCAGATGGCGGTCCATACGCCGATGACTCCACTCGCGCAGCGACCACCCCTCAGCGTCGATGGAGAGTCCGCGGTATTCCACTTGCGGAATCTGCAGGGAACGGAAACCGTCCTTCATCACGAGAGTGCGCTGCCGTTGCGGTGCCACACTGCCCCACCAAATCCAAGGCGAGACACCGGCAAGACGTGAAAGTTGCATGATGCCGTAGGCGGTGCCGCGCCCATTGCTGCCAACGACGATAATCTTGCGCCCCGTGTTGGCCAGATAGAAGGCATCGCGCTTGATGATGAACTGATGGATGGGAACGGAATATTTGGAGAGTTGGCCGAACTCTTTGTCGGTCAGCCGGTCGAGCTGGTAAATCTCGATGGGAGCATTGCCTTTCTTGTTGGCGTCAAGTCCCGTGACCGCCCTCATGTCGGAAGAGAACATGCTGAGGGCCACGTCGACGACCTTGTCGCGTTGGGCGCAGACGGAATAGGCCACAGGATTCTTTCCATCGAACCAAACCACATCAGCCGCCAAGGCGTGCAGGCTAAAGGGAAAGAGAGAAACAAGAAGCCAGAACCGAAGCCGCTTCTTGGAAGGATTGATGGTGGATGCCTGCGCTGGTTGAGGGATGACAACAAGAGAATCTCCGCACAACCGACGGACCGCACAACGACAGGAAAACGCTGCCATGGCTGGAGAAGACGCGCATCGCGAAAACGACCGGAAGAACAGACGCCACTGATGAGATATGTTCATAATACTATGTTTTGGATTCAGCCTTTAAAAATGAATGTATGTTTCGATTGTTTTGCAAAGATAATGAAAAATCCCGCATTGACGGGCAATTTAAGAAACATTCACGCCTTGACATACGTGAGGAGGTTGTTTTTATTTTGCTGTCCCATTATTTATTCCTACCTTTGCAGCAGACAAATAGGAGGCACGGCGTCTCGCCCTGCAAAAATAGGACTCACGGCGTCTCGCCCTGCAAGAATAGGAGGCACGGCATCCCCTGTAAGAATGTGCGCCGGGACGTCGCACCTCCTACAACAAAAGCGAACAACTGATTAGTTACATAGAAGAAAAGAAACAACAAGAATCATGACACTATATCCAAAACTCATTGAAGACACCCTGGCTACGGTCATCTACCCGGGTACAAAGAAAAATCTGATAGAGAGCGGAATGCTGGCCGACAGCATCCGTATCGACGGGCAAACCCTCTCGTTCACCCTTGTATTCCCACGCGAGACCGACCCTTTCCTGAAGTCAACCGTGAAGGCCGCCGAAGCCGCCATCCATTACCATTTGGGCAAGGAGGTTGACGTGACTATCAACGTGGAATACAAACACGCTCCGCGCCCTGAGGTGGGAAAGCTGCTGCCCAATGTGAAGAACATCGTAGCTGTAAGCTCCGGCAAGGGAGGCGTGGGCAAGTCTACCGTGGCCGCCAACTTGGCCATCGCCCTCGCAAAATTGGGATACAAGGTGGGACTGCTCGACACCGACATCTTCGGACCCTCAATGCCCAAAATGTTTGGTGTGGAAGAAGAGCGGCCCTACGGTGTGGAGAAGGATGGCCGCCAACTGATAGAACCCATCGAGAAATATGGGGTGAAACTCCTCAGCATCGGATTCTTCGTCAATCCCGGCACAGCCACCCTGTGGAGGGGCGGAATGGCAACGGCAGCCTTGAAGCAGCTCATCGCCGACGCTGACTGGGGCGACTTGGACTATTTCATCTTGGACACACCACCCGGAACCAGCGATATCCACCTCACACTGCTGCAAACACTGAGCATCACCGGGGCCGTGATTGTCTCCACACCGCAACAGGTGGCGCTGGCCGACGCGCGCAAAGGCGTTGACATGTACCGCAACGACAAGGTAAACGTGCCAATCCTCGGTCTGGTGGAGAACATGGCTTACTTCACTCCCGCAGAACTGCCCGAGAACAAATATTATATCTTCGGCAAGGATGGCTGCAAGAATCTGGCTCAGGAGCTCGGCTGTCCGCTGTTGGCACAAATCCCCATCGTGCAAAGCATCTGTGAGAGTGGTGACAAAGGTGAGCCTGCGGCTTGCAACGTGGATTCCATCACGGGGCAGGCTTTCATCAATCTCGCCCAAGCCGTGGTGACAAGAGTGAACATCCGCAACAAGAAATTGCCCAAGACCAAGATTGTACACGTGAACAACCACTAAGGTGGAAGCCGCGTAATAACAATTCATCCGCAATTGTCCGTCTGAATACCCCTATGGGACACGGACAATTGCGGATGTTTATATTTAATGGCGACAGGCCTACAGGATAAAGGTCAGCAGAAAGAACGCCTGTAAGGATGGCTGTGCCAGATATCACCCGTCTTGAAGAACGTTACTTCCCCGCATCCTCGGTTTGCGGCTTACCCTCTTTGGCAGACTTGAGCATCGCCATGATCTGGTCGAGACGCTCACGGTTGTGGGTGTGGGCGAGGGAGATTTGACGCCGATAGACAAGACAGGTGAGGAAAACATAGACGAACACCTGAATCCACAATCCCTTATACTCAAATTCTATATCATTGAGCGTGCCGCCCATGCTGCTAAGGGTCATGTAGCCCTGAAGCCCAAAAGTGCTCGGGAAAAGATAAGAGAAATATCTCCAGAACGGCGGCATATTGCTGATGGGCCAACTCACACCAGAAAGGAAGAGCAACGGGACAGAAGTGAAGATTACCAAAAGCAGGATGTTCTCACGATGGCGCACCAAACCCGAAACCGTCATCCCGAAGAAAGTGACAGCCAAAATGTAGGGAACAAGGAAGGGGAAAAAATATTCCGCATGGTTCATGGCCGTGAAAGAGAAGAAGCGCGGCACGCAGAGTGCCACGTAGGTCCCCATCACCATGTAGATCATGAAATAGCACAATCCCTTGCCCATCACGATGCGGAAGATTCCATTGTAATGGTGGGATATAGGCACAAGGTCGGCATAACGGTTGTTCTCGCGTGCGGTTCCTGCAGCAAGTCCGATACCCAACAATAGAGTCTGATGGAGAATCAACATCAGTACGGGTGGGATGATGGCGTTGCCGTAGCCGATGGTGGAATTGAAGATGTTCACCACCTCCTGCCTGATGGGTTCCGTGGTCTGCATATCCTCATGGCTGTTGAAACTAAGTGAGCGGTCGATCTGAATCTGTGCACTCATCAAGGAGGCCACAGCCAGGGTGGTCTGATAAATAGCCTTATAGGCCAACATCAAACTCATATCGCAGTAAACGCTGACGTAGGACTGCTCGGAGCGGTTCACCTTCTTGGCAAAGTCGGAGGGGATGAAGATGACACCCCGCACTTCCTGCCGCCCCACCAAGTCCTTACCCTCGTCTACGGAGTTGCAATAGTAGGCCACACTCACATCGGGACTGGCATCGACCTTGCGAATATACTCCCGGCTCAGAGCGGAATGGTCCATATCGACAATGGCAACGGGAGTCTCGCGAATCACTTCATTGTTGTAAATCCACGAATAGAGCAAGGGATAGCCCAACGGCACAAGAATGAAGAAAATCAGAACGCCCTCATCGGTGAAGACGTTGCGCATTTCCTTTGCCCAGATATAGAGCATGTCGGAAAGACCTTCCTTTATTTGCTGAAAAAGTGTCATATTTTATGGGATATAAACAGACTGGAGCATATTCTTCTTGATTCTCCCTGCAGACAACACCGGCAGAAGAATGAAAAACAACAACGCCGCAAAATTCCATGAAGTATACTGCAAGGGAAAACCATCGAAGATGTTGATTTGGTAAATCACAATGTAGTGGCGCAGCGGGAAGAGAACCGCCATGGCATGCACCATACGGTCCATGGCCTCTACGGGATAGGTGGCACCGCACATGGAGAAGCTGACGACAGCCCAAAGGGAGCAGATGCTCATCGACATTCGCAGACTGGGCATGATACCCGATATGAAAACGCCAAACCCCTGACAGGCCAACACCGACATAACACCCACCAAAACAATGGGAACAATGCCACCTTGGTGGGGAAAATCCAGCACGCCATAAATGTAGAACTCAAAACCAAGGAACACGGCGATGAACATCAGCGTATGAGGCAACAGCTTGCCAAGAAGTGCAATGTGGATGTTGCCACCCGCCATCTGTATCCAATCCTTGGAACGTCCGAACTTCACTTCTGTCCATATCGAATAGGGCACCAAGAGAAAAACAAAGAGCATCAGCACGCCAGGAACGATGTAGGTGGTGAGATAGATGTTGTAGCTCGTGTAGGGATTGCCTATCAGATGGAGATCCACGCTGATGGGCTGGAGGTTGGCGGCTATCTGCACGTTGCTTTGGCCCAAAGCCGCCATCTTGCTGATACCCACCTTGGCGCCCACAAGGGTACAAACAGTCTTCAAATCCCTAAAGGTCAAGGAACCGGCCACCAACGTGACGTAGCTGCAATAATAGGAAACCTTAGGGCAGAGACCAGCCTGTATCTTCTGCTCTGTCTTTGGTGGAATATAAATAAAGGAATAGATTTCCTTGCGCTGGATGGCATTGCGCGCCTCACTCACGTTGTTGTAATACCCATAAACACGGGAAGTCTGCATGGCATCAAGCTGCTGGATGAGAGAGCGGCTTGTGGGAGAATGGTCCATGTCGACCACTCCCACTGGCATATTCTCAGGCACACCCTCATTCATAAGGGAGGTGAAGAACACAACAACGAGGACAGGAAAAATCAGTATGCAGAACCGATAAATGGCACTGCTCCACATGATCTGACATTCCCTGACAGCAATCCTGTATATTCTGCGAAGAACTTTCAACTTGCCTAATGTATGTTATTGTTTGATGTCACCAATCACAAGGCTCATGCCCGGCCGCAGACCGTCGAGCCTGTCGATAGGACGTGCCTTAACCTCCAAGGTCTTCAGGTCGTACTGACCCGTATTCTTCGTGGCACGCCATGCAGCGTATGAGCCTTGATCCTTGACATAGTAGACTTTCATCCGTATGGTCTTGTTGAAAGCAGGAACAAAAGCTTTAATCTCCGACCCCATCTTCATTCCGTTGAACTGGTCTTCCCGCACATTGAAAGAACCCCAGAGGTCCTTGATCAGACTGATGCTCATAATCGGCGACCCCATGCCCACAAGCTCGCCCTCGTGGGAGTAGACATCACTCACCTCACCTTCGACGGCAGAAATTTGCACCGTCTCTTTCAAGAGTCCCTTCACAACATCCACGGCGTGGCCAGCTGCCTGCGCCTGTTTGGCAGCCGCACGCTTCTCCTCCTCTCGAGCACCGTCCTGGGCCATCTTGAGCTGCTCCTTGGCTGCTGCCACTTGGGCCTGCGTAGCCTTGTATGCAGACTGGGCCTCGTCGCGCTTCTGAGCCGTAACCACACCTTCCTTATACAGATTGTCCATTCGGTTGAAGGTCTTCTGAGCGATGTCGGCTGCCGCCACAGCTTGGCGGTAAACCTCGTAGGCAGACTGAATCATCTCCTTACGGTTGCCATTGTTTGACAAGTCGCTGAGTGCCTTGGCAGCATCTCCCGTTGCCTGTGCCACCTGCTCCTGGGCGGAAACCTCCGGCACCTGAAGAATGGCAAGCGTGTCGCCCACGTGGACATAGTCGCCTTCCTTAACTCTGATTTCCACTACTCGTCCAGGCAATTTGCTGCTCACTCTGTAGTCGTCGCAATCCACCTGACCTTGGATAATCTCTTTGGGCTTGCCCAAGAAGAAGAATCCCAAAATACCGACAATAAACACTACTGCTGTAAATCCTGCTACAGCCAATAAGATGTTGTTATGCTGACTTTTCCTCGACATGACTGTCATTATTTTTATTGATTTCAAAAAGAACTTGTTATTGTTTGAGCCTACCCAAAGCCTTTTGCAGCTCAACTTGCGAGAGCTTCACGTCAACCTCAGCGTCAATCTTGTCGCTCTGGGCCTTTTGCCAAGCCGTTTGGGCAGCCATGACATCCGTGACATCCATCACACCCTCCTTAAAGCCAAGATTGGCGCAACGCAGATTCTCCTCGGCACTTGCCAAATTGCTGTTGGCCATGTAGAGACGTTTCTGCGCTTCCTTGATTTTGAATCGGCTTTGCGTGGTTTGGAGGTGAATCTTCTCTTGTGCATCGGCCAAATCCAAACGGGCTATCGTGGTAGTGGCCTTGGAAGCACGCATCTTATACTTGCTGTCCATCCAAGTCCAAACGGGAACCGTAAGCGTGACACCGACATTCCATACGCCGGCAAACTTACGCTCAAATCCGTTGAAGACATTGGGATTGCTGACCATGTATCCACCAGTGAGAAGAACGTGGGGCAGATATTGGGAAAGCGTGAGCTTGGTGTTCTGCTCGCTCATGTCGATGGCATTCTGCAACAGCCTCACCTCAGGACGCTCTGAATACGTGCTGTCGTTGGAAGTGCCCATGTCAACAACAGTGGCATCCAAAGAACTCCTGTTCTCGTCGGCCAAGGTGATGTCCTCGTCAAGGGGAAGGCCACAGAGTTGGCAAAGCAACATCTTGGAGAGGACAAGACCATCCTCAACCTGCACAATCTGCATCTCAGCCTCATTCACCTTCACATCGACCCTAAGTCCATCAGACTTCGTTGCCACTCCCTCGCGAATCATCTTGTTGACATCATCATCCAACTTCTTCACCAAGTCACGATAACTGTAGGCAAGGTTCTTCTTCTGCCTCAGAGAGACTGTGGTCCAATAAGTTTGGTCAATACTATAAAGCGTTGATTGAGCAACCAAATCCTCGCTGTTGGCAGCCATTTGCTCGCCGATGTCGGCCATCTTGTTGACTGCGATGATGGCTCCACCCATATAGACGGGCTGGCGAACCATGACAGATCCTGTCCAGAAATTCTTTGTATCAGTCTTGAAGGCATCGCGGATTTTCTGCCCGATAGTATTGCCGGCAGTTTCCAACGGCCCTGCCACCTGTGAGAGCATGCCGCCAAGCTGTTGGGCCAGCTCAGGACTGATGGCGCCACTTTGGGCAAGATTCGTGAGCAGGTTGGAAACCTCAGAGGTCGAGCTTGTTCCCAATGAAGAGAAGAAAGCTTTCTGCGACTTGTTCAACAAAGAAATTTCCTTCGACATATACTGATAGCTGCCAATAGCATCTACCTTTGGCAGGTAATTGGTGCGCGCAGACCTACGAGTGTTGTAAGCGACCTCCTTGTTGATGCGAGTGGCCACAAGATGCTTGTTGTTTCTTAAGGCCATGGCACGACAACTATCCAAAGTCAAAGTGCGTTGACCATAAGAAGGCAAAGCAAGCAAGGCCAATAGAACCCATACAATCTTTCTCATTTCTCAAAAATAAAGTTTCTACTTCCAATCATATTGCCATCAGCAAAAACACTCACCTGATAACTGCCGGCACTTAGCGCTTGGGTAACGGGCAGATACATGGTCACAGCCGTTTCGTTGCCATTATATTCCACATCCTTTCTCATCGTTCCGGCAAGGGTCTTGTTCTCATAGCTGAAGCTCACGCCCCCACCAAGGACGTTCCCCGCAGGAGAGATGATGCGCACATAAACCTTTTTCATGCCCGTCTTGGCCGTCACATTCTTTGCCAAGTTGAAGCTTACAGAAATATTGCGGGCCTTGGAAATCTTGTCCTTGGCTTTATTGCGCTTGTCGAGCAAATGCATTTGGATGCCATTGGCGTCAAGTTGCGATGCGATGGCAACCTGCTCCGAAAGAGAGGCCTTCTCGGTATTGAGACCCTCTATCTGCCGTGTGGCCTCCGCGTATTGTCCCTTAACACGAGTGTTCTCGGCCGTAAGCCGTCCATTTGCCTGATTCAATGAATCAATCTCGATGACATAGCTTCTCAGCACGGCCCTCACCGTAGCGAGTTCTTTCTTTAGCCTGGCAATCTCACGGGCATCAGAACTCTTTGTCTGCCTCAACTCGGCCAACAGACGTTGCGTCTTGGCCTGTTCAGCCGACAACTGAGCAATGAGGGAATCGTTAGTCACGTGAGTCTTCATCTCACTGTACTGGTCAGAAAACTGTTGGTATTCATTCTCCATTTCCTTCTTGTCGAGCTCTGCCAACTGCTGCATGTCAGCGTTGGCTTTTCGTTGCTTGTGGAGGTTGATACCCAAATAGCAAACACCTCCTACAAGCAGAAGGCTTACGATGACAAACGCTGCCAAAAGTCTCTTGTTTATTTTACCCATGTCGTTTTCTAATTTGATAACACCGCAAAATTACTAAAATCGGCTCGTCTGACCAAAATTTTATTATGCCTAAAGCCATTTTAGCAATATTTTTTTGCATTTTTCGGGATAAAACGAACAACTGTAGCATTTTTTTTGTACCTTTACAGCCGAACTTAGAAAACTGTGCAAAAAGCGAACTTATTTTATAGAATTTGGGATCTCTACTATGATGGATTCCGAAATATGACGTTGGGAAAGACCCTTTGGTTGGTGATATTGATAAAATTGTTTATTATTTTCGCCATCTTGAAGATATTCTTCTTCCCCAACACACTCAAGCAAAATGCTCCCAAGGGGCAGGAAGCCTCCTATGTGGAGCAGCAACTGCAACGTCATGCAGTGGAATGAATCAACAAACATTTAATAATCATATCTATCACAATCATCGCTTATGACTAATCTATTATTGGATGCTGTGTCAACATCAGTAGACTGGGCGAGGGCGCAATTCGCCCTAACAGCCATCTACCACTGGCTGTTTGTCCCTCTGACGCTGGGACTTGCAGTCATTATGGGTATCGTGGAGACGTGCTACTACCGCACGCGCAAACAATTTTGGAAAGATGCTGCCCGATTCTGGCAACGGCTCTTTGGTGTCAACTTCGCAATGGGAGTCGCCACGGGCATTATTCTTGAATTTGAGTTCGGCACCAACTGGAGTAACTACAGTTGGTTTGTCGGCGACATCTTCGGAGCTCCCCTCGCCATAGAGGGAATCGTAGCCTTCTTTATGGAGTCCACTTTTGTGGCCGTGATGTTCTTTGGTTGGAAAAAGGTCTCACCTGGATTCCATCTGGCCTCTACATGGCTGACAGGACTTGGAGCCACCATCTCGGCTTGGTGGATTCTCGTTGCCAATGCTTGGATGCAATACCCCGTGGGCCAGACTTTCAATCCCGACACCATGCGGTTTGAGATGACTTCGTTTGCCGAAGTGGCCCTTTCGCCTGTTGCCGTGGACAAGTTCCTCCACACCGTGACCTCCTCATGGATTATCGGTGCTGTGTTTACAGTGGGTGTAAGCTGCTGGTACCTCTTGCGCAAGCGCGAACAGAAACTCGCAGTGGAGAGCATTAAGATAGGTAGTGTCGTAGGACTGATAGCCACATTGCTTGCCGCGCTCACGGGCGACAACTCCGCCTATCTGGTCTCGCGCCATCAACCCATGAAGTTGGCTGCCATGGAAGCCCTCTACAATGGTGGGAACGACCAGAGCCTTGCCGCTGTGGCATGGGTCAACCCATTCGAACAGCCCGACTACACCAATGAGAAAGAACCGCCCCTGCGGTTGGGTATACCCAAAATGTTGTCTTTCCTGGCCACGCACGACTTCAACGGATACGTTCCGGGAGTGAACGACATCCTAAAGGGCTACACTTCCCACGAGGGAGTGAAAGTTCCCGGTGTTGAGGAGAAGATGGCCATGGGACGCAGGGCAATGAAAGCCCTCAAGGAATACAGGGAACTCAAAGTTGGCGACAACAACAAGAACAGCGCCACCCTTGCGAACATCACGACGGCTGAGAAGCAGCAGAGAATCGACAGTTTGAGGAAAGAACTGACTGCTACGATGCCTTATTATGGATATGGATTCGTCAAATCGCCCCACGACATCGTACCCAACATCCCACTCAACTTCTGGTGCTTCCGCATCATGGTGGGAATGGGATGCTTGTTCATCTTGTTCTTCCTGCTTACCCTGCATCTGTGTTTCAGGAGCAAGAACATCGAGAAATTCCCATGGGTTCACCGTATCGCACTGCTGCTCATCCCCTTGGCCTACATTGCTTCAGAAAGCGGATGGGTTGTGGCAGAGTTAGGCCGACAGCCCTGGACAATCCAGGACATGCTGCCAACTTGGGCCGCCATATCCAATGTGCAGAGCGGAAGCGTCGCCCTCACTTTCTTCGTGTTCCTTGCCCTTTTCACCACAATGCTCGTGGTTGAAATCAACATCCTCTGCAAACAAATCAAGAAAGGTCCCGAGCATACACAAGTGCTTTCACCTTCCGCAACCAATTAAAATCATAGAACTATGAGTTATCTGTTTTTGCAACAATATTGGTGGTTCATCATCAGTCTGTTAGGTGGACTGTTAGTGTTCCTGCTCTTTGTGCAGGGAGCCAACTCCATGATTTTCCAGTTAGGAAAGAACAACGATGAGCGCAGACTGCTTATCAATTCCACGGGACGCAAATGGGAGTTCACGTTCACCACACTTGTCACTTTTGGCGGAGCATTCTTCGCGTCATTCCCCCTCTTCTACAGCACGAGTTTCGGAGGTGCTTACTGGCTTTGGATGATCATACTCTTCTCGTTTGTCATCCAGGCCGTGAGCTATGAGTTCCAAAACAAGTTGGGCAACCTGCTTGGCGCCAAGACCTTTCAGGTATGCTTGGTCATCAATGGCGTCGTGGGGCCGCTGCTCTTGGGAGGAGCTGTCGCCACATTCTTTGATGGCAGCAACTTCCTCATCAACAAGCAGAACCTGACTTTTGCCGACGGCCCAGCCGTCAGCATGTGGGCCAATGCCAGCTATGGCCTTGACGCCTTGTTGGATGTGTGGAATGTGGTGTTGGGTCTGGCAGTGCTGTTCCTTGCGCGCATCCTTGGCACCCTGTATATGATAGACAACATCAACGACGAGACAATTCGCAAACGCTGTAGGCACGAGGTCCTCTACAACTCCATAGCCTTCCTGTGCTTTTTCCTTGCCTTTGTCATCCGCACCCTTGTGAAGGACGGTTTCGCCTACAACCCCGAGACGGGAGTGGTATTCATGGAGCCTTTCAAGTATCTCCACAACCTCATCACAATGTGGCCGGTTGCCTTGGTCTTCTTGGCCGGTGTTGTCTTGGTACTTGCCGGAATCATAAAGACTTTGATCCAGCCTACATATAATAAAGGTATATGGCTGTCAGGAATCGGCACCGTACTCACCGTTTTGGCCTTGTTCCTCACCGCAGGTTGGAACAACACGGCCTATTATCCCTCGAATGCGGACCTGCAAAGCTCCCTCACCATTGAGAACAGTTCATCAAGTCTTTTCACACTTCAAGTCATGGCAGTAGTAAGCTTGCTCGTTCCATTCGTTCTGGCCTACATCTGGTATGCATGGAGAGCGATTGACAAGAAGAAGCTCGATATGGATGAGATCAAGCACGAGGATGCCTATTGATTCATCATGCAACAAATGGGCAAGACTGTCCCTCCCCTACGGACAGTCTTGCCCATGATTTTAAAGCATTGTATATGAAAAGACTTCTATTTTCCCTCATCCTGATGGCAACCCTGCCTTTGATGGCACAGCAACCCCAATCAGAAGCAGCACTTGATTCCTGCCATGAGGTGCTGTTGCAGACCAGCAAGGGCGACATCCTACTGAGACTCTACAATGAGACTCCCCGCCATCGCGACAATTTCTTGCGTCTGGTGAAATCTGGCTACTATGATGGCGTACTCTTTCATCGTGTGATAGCCGACTTCATGATTCAGACAGGCGACTCCACGACTCGACACGCCCATGCCGGCGAGCGCTTGGGGGCGTATTCGCCCGATTATTCCATTCCCGCCGAGTTTGTTTATCCAAAGTATTTCCACAAGCGTGGCGCTCTCGCCGCAGCACGTGAACCCGACAATGTCAATCCAGAACGAGCCTCAAGCTCCGCCCAGTTCTACATCGTCTGGGGGCAGCCCCACAGCGAACAGTATCTCGACAACTGCCAACAGCGCTTGGACAAGGCCACGAATGGCAGCATCAAACTGACTCCAGAGGTGAGGGAGGTCTATCGCACTCTTGGCGGCACTCCCCATCTTGACGGGCAGTACACCGTTTTCGGCGAGGTGGCAAGCGGGCTTGATGTAGTCAAGGCCATCGACTACTCCCAAACCGACGCCAACGACCGTCCGCTTGACGACATCAGGATTGTTAAAGCCACAATAGTCAAATAACGCTACATTCTCCCGCTGTGATTGGATATATTATAATAGGTATGCTGGCTGGATTCGTGGCCAGCAAGATTTACAAGAAAGAAGGCTCAGGCTGTCTCGTCAATCTTCTTCTCGGCATTGTTGGTGGATGGGTTGGCGGAATGGTGTTAGGCTGGATAGGCCTCACGCCCACGGGCAGCCTTGGCAACTTCGCTGTCTCTGTGATTGGAGCGGTGATCGTATTATGGCTATGGAACAAACTGCGATGACAAGCGATGTGGAGTTTACATTGCAGTGACATTCTGTTTCTCAGGCAGCACTAAGAATCAGACTCATAGCAGCAGAACAATGCGCCTCCTCCCACAACCCAAGCAGACACAAGGGTGTTGTGGGGGGAGGCGCGTCGGTTTTAGCCCACATTATTCCTGAACATAGTCTTCCTCCTGCCCCTCTTAGCGAGATATGGAAAACCTTCAGTCAATATAGTCGCCGATGACAGAGTTGACAAAATTCATCATGGGCCTGGCCACCTTGAACATCCGGCAGGCTTGCTCTATCCAGTCGCGCTGACCATAAAAGCCATCATCCACATGTCGCCACACGGTGTAGTCCTTCAATTTCAAGTAGTCAACATGTTCATAGTCGGCGGGGAAGCCCTTGGGAGCTTTCTTCAGCATCGAAAGGCCGAAGCCTTTGTCCGAAGCCACGCCTTCGCCATCCCATGCCCCTTCGCCAGGACTTCCATACATATCAACGAACTCTGGATTGGCAACTGCTTTGAGCCATTCGTCGGTGTTGGCCATGATCTCGTTGCGGCATGAGGTGAGGATGTTTGTGGGCAAGGTGTAGGCTCCCATGGAGACCAGACAATTGCCAGGCTGAAGATGGACATAATATCCACCATAGAAACTCTTCTTCCCTTTGGCGCAGATGTATGCCCCAAAGTGGCGCTTATAGGGCGACTTGTCGGGAGAGAAGCGGATGTCGCGATAGAAACGGTAGACACAATCCTTGGCCGCCAGGTGGGCCACAGAGGGGTCGAACAGGGAAATTGCTCGAATGAGCTGGTCTATACCGTTCTCAAAATCCTCTTTGCACGCCAAGTACTCGTCTTTGTGAGCCTGGAACCACTCACGGTTGTTGTTGGCCGCCACATTGGCCAAAAAGGATATGATTCGATTGGCATTCATCTCAGTTTGCTGTTTTTGATTTTATGGGGACAGATTTCATTGAATTGACACTTGTCGCAAAGAGGTTTAGCGCTCTTGCAGACATATCGGCCGTGGAGCAGCAGCCAGTGGTGGGCATCGCTCACGTATTGCTCTGGGATATGGCGCATGAGCTCCTCCTCCACTTTCAGTGGCGTGTTGGCCTTGTCTGGAACCAGCCCGAGCCGGTGCGAAACCCGATATACATGTGTATCTACGGCGATGCGGGCTTTGCCATACCAGACGGCCATCACCACGTTTGCGGTCTTGCGCCCAACTCCAGGGAGGGAGGTGAGATCTCTCTCGTTGTCGGGGACTATTCCGTCGAAATCCTCCACAAGCTTGCGCGCCATCTCCACCAAGTGCTTCGATTTGGCATTTGGATAACTCACGCTCTTGACGTATTCAAACACGTCCTCCGGTTCGGCCTTGGCCATGGCCTTGGCATCTGGAAAACGGGCAAAAAGGGCGGGCGTAATCTGGTTGATGCGCTTGTCGGTGCACTGGGCAGAGAGCAGGGTGGCACACAATAACTGAAAACAACTGCCAAATTGTAGTTCAGTAGATACATTTGGCAGTTGTTTTTTAAAATAGTCAATAATGTATTGATAGCGTTCCTTACGCGTCATTTTGCTTTCTTGTCGGTCTTGTCAGTGGCTGCGGGCTTCTTCTTGTAGGCCTTGTTCAAGCCGGCCAACACATCCTTTGTAATGTCGTAGGCCTTGTCGGCATAAAGCAGGTTGTTTCCAACCTTGAGGAAGATAAGTCCATACTTGCGGTCCTTGTTGAACACCTTGAGGTAGTTCTGCACGGAATCGTTGATGGCCTTGGCATACTCTGCGGTCTCATTCTGCAGTTCAGCCTGCAGGCGGCCGCTGAGTTCCTGCAACTGCTGCTGCTGGCGCTGAAGGGCAGCTTGCTGAGCCTGTCCCTGCTCTTGGGTAAGCTGGTTGGTCTGTGCCTTCTGCACAAAATTCTGGTAGGCATTTTGGAAGGCCTCGCCCTTGGCGTTGAGCGTGTTCTCTATGTTCTGCTGCTTCTTGGTGAGCAAAGCGCGACAATCCTTGCTAAATTGGTACAAGCTGTCGATTGAGTCGCTCTCCACGTATGCGATTTTCATACTTTCTGGAGCCTTCACCCCGGCATTGGAATTCACCTTCTCGCCCGACTTGTCGCAAGACGACAACGACACCATTGCCGCTGCGGCAAAGAGTGAGGCAATAAGAATTTTCTTTCTCATATAAATTGTTTTTTGTATTGATTATTCCATCAAGGTCTTCCTGTCAGCCTTCACGCGCTCTTCCCTGTCCTGGTCCACCACACAGTGGATGCCACGCTCCTTCATGGCCTCGCTGTCGTGGATGTGGAACGAAGAGAAGCGGCCTTTCTTCTGCAAAATCATCTTGATGCAGAGCAATGCTAAACTTATAGCAATTATTAACACGCTGAAAAGAAGAGTATAAATCATTTTTTGTTATCTTTGCAATTGATGATGCACGATTTCAAGTGCAAAGATAGTAGAAATCATTAAGAAAACAAAATTTTAGACAACTATTAAACAATAAATTGTTTTTTTATAACATGAGTAACAATGTTTTAAAACCTGCTCGCGTTTTTGAGCAATTTGCTAAAATCAATCAGATTCCCCGTCCTTCCAAGCACGAGGAGAAGATGATCGCCTATCTGAAACAGTTTGGTAAAGACCACGGATTGGAGACCAAGGTCGACGAAACCGGCAATGTGCTGATCAAGAAGCCAGCCACGAAAGGCTTTGAGAATCGTGCCACTACGATTCTGCAGAGCCACATGGACATGGTTTGCGACAAGCTGGTCGATGTGGACATCGACTTCTACAACGACCCGATCCAGACCTACGTTGACGGCGACTGGCTGAAAGCCAAGGGAACCACTCTTGGCGCCGACGACGGCATCGGCGACGCCATCGAGTTGGCCATCCTCGACTCTGACGACATCGAGCACGGACCAATAGAGTGCGTGTTCACACGCGACGAGGAGACGGGTCTCACAGGCGCCTTTGGCATGAAGGCCGGGTTCATGAGTGGCAAATACCTGATCAACCTCGACTCTGAGGACGAAGGACAGATATTCATTTCCTGTGCTGGAGGCATCAACACCACAGCCGTGTTCCATCCCAAGCGCGAGGAGGCTCCCGAAGGCTACTTCTTCATGGAGGCTTCGCTCAAGGGTCTTGTAGGCGGACACTCCGGCGACGACATCAACAAGAAGCGCGCCAACGCCATCAAGATATTGGGCCGCTTCCTATACAATGAGCAGACCAAGATGGACCTGCGGCTTGCCCAGTGGAACTCTGGCCGTATGCACAACGCTATCCCCCGCGATGGAAAGGTGATCTTCGCCATTCCCGCCGACAAGAAGGATGAGGTGAAGGCCGACTTCAACGTGTTCTCAAAGGATGTGGAGGATGAATATCATGTGACAGACACCAGCATGGCCTGGAATCTCGTTTCGGCCGACGCACAAAAGGTGATGGACAAGACAACCTCATCCAACCTCATCAAGGCCGTACAGGCTGTCGACAATGGCGTGCTGGCCATGTGCCAGGACGAGGCGTTGGCGTGGATGGTCGAGACCTCAAGCAACATTGCCAGCGTACAGTCGGAAGACGACAAGGTCACGGTGGTCTCCAGCCAGCGCTCCAACGTGATGAGCAACTTGAGGAACATGGCCAACAGTGTGAAGGCTTGCTTCGAGCTTGCCGGCGCAGACGTGATCCAAAACGACGGCTATCCAGCCTGGAAGATGAATCCCAACTCCAAGTTGGTGAAGATCACCGTCGACGCATACAAGAAGCTCTTCCATAAGGACCCCGTAGTCAAGGGCATCCACGCCGGACTGGAGTGCGGACTTTTCTCAGAGAAATACCCCGACCTCGACATGGTGAGCTTCGGACCCACGCTCCGCTATGTCCACACCCCGGACGAGAGACTCCACATTCCCACCGTGCAGATGGTTTGGGACCACTTGCTGGAGATTCTCAAAAACATTCCCGAGGATTAATGAGGACATTACAGCAAATCATCATCACCGCCCTGATGGCGGTGATGATTTGCTCTTGCAGCGACAACAGTAAGGCCAAAAGTCTGGTCGACGACTTTATGCAGAACAACATGGCCGACACGGTGAAGGTGACCGACGTGGCCTATTCTCAGCTCGACAGCACGACGAGGATGAACGACAGCATTGTGGACGAACTTCGAAAGGAAGCCCACTCCATTCCTCTTCTCAAGAAAGGCGTCACCTTCACGCAGAAGCCCTCCCCCACCCTGCGGTTTATGAATGTAAGATACCGCACAAAAAACGATACCACGCTTCGTCAGCAGACTTTCTATTTCGACAGGGAAGTGAATGGAATTGTGGTGGTCAAGAACTATTAAGGTCGGCTCTATTTAGAACCTGCTCTATGCTCGCCAGGGAGACGAAACAACCCCAACGAACAGTATCACTACACTCGTTGGGGTTTTACCTTATAAAAACCACCTATTGAAAACTAAATGCTTGATAAAAGCCAATAATATTGATTCCGTCTGTTGAACGCAACAGATTCATTCCTCTTACAAGTTACATTTAATTTCCACCTTTCATTTCATTTGCAAATATAAACAAATCAATCCTAAAAAAGGAATTTATTATATCTTTTTTCTATGAAATGTTTACCAAATGCACAAAATTTTAATTTTTCTACAATAAAATGAGTTAAGGCCGCCCACCTCTACCTTTGCAGGTCTTGCAGGCGGGCTATATACTTGCCCAAGATGTCGAACTCTATGTTCACCACAGACCCTACTTTCATGTGTTTGAAGTTGGTGTTCTCCCGCGTGTAGGGAATGATGGCCACCGTGAACGAGTCGTCTGTCGGCTCGCATACGGTCAGACTCACCCCATTGACTGTTACCGACCCCTTGTCGACAGTGAAGTAGCCCCGGCGGACCATTTCCGTGGAATTGGGATATTGGAAGGTGAAATAGGTGGAACCGTCGGCATCTCGCATCGAAGTGCAGACCGCAGTTTCGTCTACGTGGCCTTGGACAATATGCCCGTCCAACCGCCCGTTCATCAACATCGAACGCTCTACGTTCACAGAGTCTCCAACCTTTAGCTGTCCCAAATTCGATCGGTCAAGCGTCTCCGCCATCGCAGTGACAGTGTAGTGATGGTTCTTGATGTCCACTACCGTCAGGCACACGCCATTATGAGAGACGCTTTGGTCAATCTTCAATTCATCAACGAAAGAGCAGGTCAAAGTGAAGTCCACATTGCCTCCATATCGGTGGATGTCGGTAACGACAGCCATTTCTTCTACTATACCACTGAACATATTTTATGGTTTTAAATGTGACAACAATGAAAAAGGAAGCCGTGTGAGGATGTGATGAAAACTCCTAATCTATAAAGATTTGAGAGCTCCTAACTTTTGTAATCCACTGGCCTTGCGGCTTAGTCGCAGCATGCGTTTTATGTGGCCCGCCATTGGTATAGGAAACGTCTCGGTTTTCAAATTTATTTGATGAGTATCCCGATCGAATCACACGACTTCCCACTGCAAAGTTACACTTTTAATGGAGAATGTCCAAACAATTCCACTATAAATTTAAGGTTGGTACTAAAAAACAGGTCGTGGCGTATTGGGATTGCACCCACCTTTTCTCGCTGGCAGACGAACGACAGGACACGAGGAAACGATCGCCAAAATCACGAGAACCCGAACCACAGTCCCGTGCGTCGGACTACAGTCCGGCGATATTCAGCATCGCATCCAACATTTCTTTCAACCGTGATAGCAAAGAAAAAAAGCGGTTGATTTCTCAACCGCTTATTCAGCTTACAGTCGGGATGACAAGACTCGAACTTGCGACCTCACGCCCCCCAGACGCGTGCGCTACCAACTGCGCTACATCCCGTAAGCGAGTGCAAAGGTACAACGTTTTTCTGAAACCACCAAATCTTTTGGGATTTTTTTGTGAAAAACTGGCATTTTTCTCAAAACAGCCTTGAATTTTCCCATTTCACAGCCAACAAATGGCGAAACCCAGTGCATTCCACATCCTATAGGCTGGTTCTATAAATTAGGTCGAGTCGTATTCTGCCAGC
>SAMEA3663103__coassemble_371_pt1 | contig 22509 bp, 12 predicted proteins | sample SAMEA3663103__metabat2_high_PE_013 | metagenome-assembled genome bin SAMEA3663103 (sample SAMEA3663103) | pig gut metagenome | biome: pig gut; feature: pig-associated habitat; material: faeces | place: France | collected 2012 | reverse complement strand
TCGTGCGACTCGTTGCTGTTGGGCTCCGACTGCGGCGCACACACTTTCCCCTATATGGACATCCACAACGATACGGCCATCGTGGAGCATGAGGCCACTACCTCTAAGATAAGCGAGGACCAGCTCTTCTACTGCAACCAGCGCGGCATCCCCATGGAGGAGGCTGTGGGCTTGATCGTCAACGGCTATGCCAAGGATGTGCTCAACAAGCTGCCCATGGAGTTCGCCGTCGAGGCCCAGAAGCTGCTCAGCGTCTCGCTTGAGGGAACAGTTGGCTAATAAAGAAAATTGGTTGTCTATTAATATTATCTTAATTTGGAGTATGGCGATATAAGAGTTGTTTGTAAATGTCTTGCAAATTCTCAGCGGCATGGTGACCTAAACCAACTATTTGGCTTAATGTTTGGCGGTCTCCAACTCCTATCTCCTAACTCCTAACTTATAAAACTTATGTTAGAAGTAAAGAACTTACATGCCTCCATTGCAGGCAAGGAAATATTGAAGGGCATCGACCTCACGGTCAACGATGGTGAGATACATGCCATCATGGGCCCGAACGGTTCGGGCAAGTCCACACTCAGTGCCGTGCTTACGGGCAATCCTCTCTACACCGTCACCGAGGGGGAGGCCACATTCAATGGCAAGGACCTTTTGGATATGAAGCCCGAGGACCGCGCCCACGAGGGACTCTTCCTTTCGTTTCAGTATCCGGTGGAGATTCCCGGCGTGAGCATGACCAACTTCATGAAGGCCGCCGTCAATGCCAAGCGCAAGTATGAGGGCAAGGAACCCCTCAAGGCCGCCGACTTCCTCAAGCTCATGCGCGAGAAGCGCCAGTTGGTGGAACTCGATTCCAAGCTTGCCCACCGTTCCGTCAACGAGGGCTTCTCGGGCGGTGAGAAGAAGCGCAACGAGATTTTCCAGATGGCGGTGCTGGAGCCGAAGCTCAGCATACTCGACGAGACCGACTCCGGGCTTGATGTCGACGCCATGCGCATTGTGGCCGACGGAGTGAACAAGATGCACACGCCCGAGACTTCCTACATCGTCATCACCCACTACGAGCGCCTGCTCGACATGATCAAGCCCGACGTCGTCCACGTGCTCTACAATGGGTGCATCGTCAAGACCGGCGGCCCTGAGCTGGCCCGCGAGATAGAGAAGAACGGCTACGACCAAATCAAGGCAGAGGCCGACGCCAAGTACGGGGAATAAGGCTTTGAGGCCCTCGAGGCTTCTTCGGCCGTTACGATTCCCCAACATTTAAAACCAATGTTATGTCCCAAAAAGCTGAACAACAATATATTGACCTCTATGGCCAGTGCCGCCAGATGATTTGCGACCACTCCGTGGATGTGATGAATGCCGTGCGCGACCAGGCTTTCGAGGATTTCAAGCGGCAGGGATTCCCGTCGCGCAAGGTGGAGCGTTACAAGTATACTGACATGCAGCAGCTCTTCGCCCCCGACTACGGACTCAACCTCAACCGCCTGCGCATCCCCGTCGACCCTTATGAGGCTTTCCGCTGCGATGTGCCCAATCTCTCCACGTCGCTCTATTTCATGGTCAACGACCAATTCCATCAGGAGACTCTCCCCAAGGTGCAGTTGCCCGAGGGTGTCATCATCGGCTCGCTTGCCGAGGTGGCGGCCAAGCGGCCGGAGCTCATCGGCAGGTATTATGCCAAGATGGCTTCCACAAGCGACGACGCAGTGACTGCCCTCAACACCATGCTGGCACAGGACGGCCTCGTTGTCTACGTGCCAAAGAACGTCAGGCTCGACCGTGCCGTGCAGGTCATCAACATCCTCCGTTCTGATGTCGACTTGATGGTCAACCGACGTGTGCTCATCATCTTGGAGGAGGGCGCCGAGGCCAAGTTGCTCTTTTGCGACCATGCTGTCGACGACCGCCCCTTCCTCACCACGCAAGTGATAGAGGCTTTCGTGGGTGAGAACGCGCGGCTCTCGCTCTATTGTCTGGAGGAGACCCACTACAAGAACAAGCGCGTGTCGAATGTCTATGTCAGCCAGCAGGCCAACAGCAGTGTCAACCACAATGTCATCACGCTCCACAATGGTGTCACCCGCAACAGGCTCGACCTCGTGTTCAAGGGCGAGGGAGCCGAGTGCGAGCTAAATGGATGCGTGATAGCCGACAAGAACCAGCATGTCGACAACAATACGCTCATCGACCACCAGGTGGGCCACTGTGAGAGCCGCGAGCTATACAAATATGTACTCGACGACCAGTCCGTAGGTGCCTTTGCCGGTCGCGTGCTGGTGCGCCACGGCAGTCAGAAGACGACTTCTGAGGAACGGAACCAGAACCTCTGCATGACTCGCCAGGCACGAATGTACACGCAGCCCATGCTTGAGATTTACGCCGACGACGTGAAGTGCTCGCATGGCAGCACCGTGGGCCAGCTCAACGATGCCGCCCTGTTCTACATGCAGCAGCGTGGCATCTCTATCAAGGAAGCCCGCCTGTTGTTGGAGTTTGCCTTCGTGGGTGAGGTCATCGACAAGATTTCGCTTGCCCCATTGCGTGAGCGTCTCCATTATCTTGTGGAGAAGCGCTTCCGCGGTGAGCTCAGTCGCTGCGAGGGCTGCCAACTGTGTAAGTAATGCATGCTGCTTGGGAGGTGTAGTCTTCGACATGAATTGTTTGTCTGATGGGTTGAATTCTTGTTGGACGAAAAAACTTGAAAGTTAGAATCTTCTGAACATTTTAATTTTGTATTTTGCATGATGCATGATGCATTGGCAAAGGATTATGAATTATGAATTATCAAAGGTGCGTGCCGATTTTCCCATCCTCTCGCGCACCGTATATGGGAAACCGCTGGTTTACCTCGACAACGCCGCCACCACGCAGAAGCCCCTCTGCGTATTGGACGCCATGCGCGACGAGTATCTCAACGTCAATTCCAATGTCCACCGTGGCATCCATTGGATGAGCCAGCAGGCCACCGAGCTCCACGAGCAGGCCCGCGAGACCGTGCGCCAGTTTATCAATGCCCGAAGCACCACCGAGATTGTCTTCACGCGCGGCACCACGGAGAGCATCAACCTCATTGCCGCCACCTACGCACAGGCGTTTCTCAAGCCTGGCGACGAGGTCATCGTCTCCGTGATGGAGCATCACAGCAACATCGTGCCTTGGCAGCTCCAAGCCCGCCTCTATGGCTTCAAACTTCGTGTGGTTCCCATGCTCGACGACGGCACCCTCGACCAGGCCGCCTACCGCAAGCTCTTCAACGAGCATACGCGCTTCGTCAGCCTTGCCCACGTGAGCAACGTCCTCGGCACCGTCAACCCCGTGAAGGAGATGGTGGCCTATGCACACAGCCACGGCGTACCCGTGCTTGTGGATGGCGCGCAGAGTACCCCGCATTTCAAGGTAGACATGCAGGATCTTGACTGCGACTTCTTCGCTTTCTCCGGCCACAAGATGTATGGCCCCACGGGCGTAGGCGTGTTGTATGGTAAGGAATCCTGGCTCGACAAGCTTCCACCTTACCAGGGTGGGGGAGAGATGATAGAGCATGTCAGTTTCGAGCATACCACCTTTGAACGTCCGCCCTTGAAGTTTGAGGCCGGCACGCCCGACTATGTGGCCACCCACGGATTGGCAGTGGCCATAGGCTATCTCAATGCGCTGGGCATGGACAATGTCAGTGCCCACGAGCATGAGCTCACCGCCTACGCCATGCGCCGCTTGGGCGAGATTGATGGCATGCGCCTCTTCGGCACAGCCCCCGACAAGGATGCCGTGGTGAGTTTCCTCGTTGGCCATATCCACCACATGGACATGGGCACACTTCTCGACCGTCTCGGCATTGCCGTCCGCACGGGCCATCACTGCGCCCAGCCCTTGATGGACCGCTTGGGCGTGTTGGGCACCGTGCGCGCCTCCTTTGCCTTGTACAACACCAAGGAGGAGGTGGACCAGCTCGTCGAGGGCATACTGCGCGTGGCCAAGATGTTCTGATGCGACAGTCGAGGGTGGGGGGGCAGACTCAGGCACGCCCCCTCAGAAATAAAAGCCGTATCATTCCAAAAGTTGGATGATACGGCTTTTTTTGTGCTCATTGCTTGTGCAGCGCCTCCCTGCATTTTTCCAATGCCCATCCGAACCAAAGCATGTTTATGGCCCGGGCCATGAGGCTGATGTCGGCGGGAAAGACGGCTGCGATGAGGGCCACTTGCGCGTTGACGAGCCATAGTGTCTGGCTGCGGTTCAACTTCTCTTCGATCAGTCCCGAATAGTAGTTCGTCAGCCAGTCCAAGGGCTCCATCAGCCAGTCAGCCAGTCTCCTCATCGCTTCATTCTTGGCGTTGGCACCCTTCGTGTTTTCGGCATTGATTGTTATTCTCTGTTCCATAGTCGTGAATGGGATTAGTTTCATTTTCTGATTGCAAAATTAATCCCTTGTCATGCAACTTTGCTTCATTGTTTGGATTCTTTTGTTAAACCGCCCGCTTCCCTGTCTTTTTAGTAGGTGCGGCGTCCCGCCGCACATTCAGCCATTTCGTCCCGCCCAGCATTCTTGCACGGCGGGACGCCGTGCCTCCTACTTGTCAGCTGCAAAGATAAACAATCGTTCACGGAATTCCCAATTCCAACAGGCTATTCTTTTGTCTATTGTTGTGTGTCGTTTGTTCTATTGCTGTGTGACAATTGGCACACAGTAGCGTCACAGTTGTTCTATTGTTGTGTGACAGTTGCCACACACCTTGGGCGGCCAGTGGCACACTTTGCTTGTCAACCGACGGTAGCCTCGAAGAGGTTGGATCATGAATAACCCCGGACTGCGGCACGTTGGCGCCGCAGTCCGGGGTGGGGGAGTGGTGAGTCTGTCATAATCTGTGCTTCGATGCGGCACGGTAGCGCGGTGCGCGCGCAACTTGGAAGTCTTGTATACCTCGTAGCACTGATAGCCCCGCGGCACGGGATGCTATCCTTGTTCTATCGTCCAATCCTCAATGTTTCCCTTCTTGACGTCGAAGTTGATGCCCACCTTCACCACTGGCTTGCCGCATCTGGCAAACCGCTGGTCATATTGCTTGAGGTTGATTTGCTGCATGGCGGTCTGCGCGTCCTTGTTGAGCTTCAACTCCATGATGTAGAGCGTGTCTTCTGTCAGCATCACGATGTCCACTCTTCCATTGGGCGTATGTACTTCCACATCCACCACGAAATGGGTCAAGAGGGTGAAGATGATGAACAGCATCTGCTGGTAGTGTTCCTCATGGTGGGTGTTGTTGCAGTAAGGCACGGTGCCCAAGAACTCCTGAAGCAGTCTCAATGCACCATCCATGTCGCCTTGGCGAATCAACACCGACATCTGGGCTATGGCCACGTCTCCCTCCTCAGCATACCTGCCTTCCAAGTAATAAGGCAACAGACTCTCAAACAAGCCCACCTTGATTTCCTTGTTGGGCAGGTCGAGCGTGAAGAGCTGGCTCGTCTTGTCGTATCCCTTGATGGTGATGTAGCCGCTCTGATAGAGCAGGGGCGTGATGGTCTTCAGGTTCTCTGTAGGCGCGTCAAAAGCTGAGGCGCGTGCGAGTGTCTTGCCGAGCTTGGCCGGCGAGACCTTGAACTTGCGGAGCATGTTGATGAGGTAGGTGGGGGTGCCAGTGCTGAACCAATAGGAGCCAAAGTCCTTGTTGTCAAAACAATTGAGCAGGCTGTATGGATTGAACACATCGGGTGAGGAAGGCGAGAAGTGATAACCGTCATAATTCTCCTTGAGCTTGTGTATGGCTTCTTCTCTTGCGATTCCTTGTGCCTCTGCCAAGGCGTCAATGTCTTCCGACATCTGTGTGAGCAGCTCTTCCTTGGTGATGCCGCATATTCCGGCATAATCGTCTCTCATCGACACATTCGTGATGTTGTTCAACTCGCTGAAGATGCTGACCTGCGAGAATTTGGTGATACCGGTCAGAAAGACAAAGCGGAGCATTGGCTCGCACATTTTCAGCGGACTGTAGAAGTTGCGCATTACATCACGAAGCGCATTCAATGATTCTTCCTCATGTGCCACGTCGAGCATTGGCGCGTCGTACTCATCGATGAGCACCACCACTTGCTTGCCGCACTTCGCGTGGACGGTGGCAATCAGGTCTGTAAGACGATTGTTTTCCCCCTCAACGGGCTTTGAGATTCCCCATGCCTTTTCATGCTTGCTCAAAATGAAGCCGAGATAGTCCTCCAACTGCTCCTTCTCCAGATGCTTGCCGCCACTCATGTCGAAGTGCAGCACAGGATATTCAGTCCAGTCCTTTTCTATCTGTTCGATGGCGAGTCCCTCAAAGAGTTCCTTCTTGCCGGAGAAATAGCTCTCAAGGGTTGACACCAATAGCGACTTGCCGAAACGGCGCGGCCTGCCCAAGAAGAAATAACAACCGCCCGAATGTGTCATGCGGTAGATGTATTCCGTCTTGTCTATATAGAGTTTGTCTTCATTACGAATGCGTTCAAACGTCTGTATTCCCACAGGGTATTGTCTTAGGGCCATAATCGCTTCTTTTTTGGGTTGACATTGCGCAAATGTTGGCATTTACTTGATGATGGGTGGCTTGTCAACGTTCTCAAACTCTTTGGTTGTGCAGAACTTTTGCGCCATCAAATGCCCTTTTTCTTTCTGCAAATTTAATTCTTTATCTTTAAACCTCCAAGTCTTACTACCGATTATTTTCAATCCGTGGGTGGCTGCAACAATCCTAACCCTACCTACGCGGCCCCTGCAATTGGACGCACCTTTTGGTTGTGTGTGGCGGGTGCTGGGCCAATACGACTCGACCTAATTTATAGAACCAGTCTATAATATCCCGCCATTTTTTCAGTTCTTATAGTAAAACGACAATCCATGCTGAAGCCCCATTATTATATAAATAAGGTGGAGGCGGGATGCGACGAGGCCGGAAGGGGCTGCTTGGCCGGAAGCGTATTCGCGGCGGCGGTCATCCTGCCGGCCGACTACGACAACCCGCTGCTCAACGACTCCAAGAAGCTGTCGCCCCGCCAGCGTTACGCCCTGCGCGACGACATCCGCCGCGACGCCTTGGCCTGGGCGGTGGGGGAGGTGACTCCCGAGGAAATCGACAAAGTCAACATCCTCCACGCTTCCTTCCTGGCCATGCACCGTGCCTTGGACCAGCTCCCGCTGCGCCCCGAGGCCCTCATCATCGACGGCAACCGCTTCGACCCCTACCGCGACCTGCCCTATACCACCATCGTAAAGGGCGACGCCAAATACCAGTCCATCGCGGCGGCGAGCATCTTGGCCAAGACCTGCCGCGACGACTATATGGACCGTCTGGCCGAGCAGTACCCCATGTACGACTGGCTGAGCAACAAGGGCTACCCCACGCCGCGCCACCGTGAGGCCCTGCGCCGCTATGGCCCCTCGCCTTTCCATCGCCGCAGTTTCCACCTCCATGGCGAGGAGCCCCTCTTGCCCTTCCCCGAATTCAAACATCCTGAGCCATGAGCCTGCAGTCTCCCTCCCGACTTATCCGCCTCATCACGCGCCTGTGCTCACCCAGCGGCGCCTCGATGGAGGAGATGGAGCGGCTGCTCGACGCCACGCGCCGCAGCGTGTTCTATTATCTTGCCCTGCTGCGCGACAACGGCTTCGACATCCTGCGCCGCAACGACCGCTACTACATCTCGCCCGATTCCGACTTCCTGCGCCAGTTGGCGGGCAGCATCAACTTCTCCGAGTCGGAGGCCGTCTACCTCTATCGGCTGGTCAGCGCCTCCGACCGCACGGCCCTCTCCGATTCCGTGCGCCGCAAGCTGGAACGCTTCTACGACATCAACATCTTCTCCGGCCAGCCCCTGCAGGAACGCATGGCCCGCAATGTGGAGCGGCTCTGCTATGCCATCGAGCACAAGCGGGCGGCCATGTTGGTCAACTACACCTCCGCCCACAGCCAGTCGGTAAGCAACCGCCTGGTGGAACCCTTCGCGCTGTCCAACAACGACACCGACGTGGAATGCTACGAGATCACCACCCACCGCAACAAGACCTTCAAGGTGGCGCGCATGGAGAAGGTGGTGGTCTCCGACCAGTTGAAGTGGGGGCATGCCGTCGACCACAACCTGCCCTTTACCGATGTGTTCAATTTCAGTGGCGAGACGCGCCATCATGTGGTGCTGCGCATCGGCGTGCTCACCTACAATCTTCTTCACGAGGAATATCCGCGCGCGGCCGCCTGCCTGCGCCGCGACGACTCTAACCATTGGATATTCGAGGCCGACGTGACGAGCTATCTCGGCATAGGCCGCTTCGCCATGGGATTGATGGGCGACATCAGCATCCTCTCCGGCGACGGCCTGCGCGACTTCCTCCGTCGACGTGCAGAGGAAATCTTAGCCAATGCGTAGCCTGCCCGCACCCCGCCGTCTCGCCCCGTCCCGTGCGGCGGATTATAATCCGCCGAGAGACGCCAAGCGTCCGCGCCGGCCCTTTGGTGCTAATCTCGCAACCTCCGGAGTGTGAATATTGTTTAAATCTAATGCAATATACAATCTCTTTTACAGATTTTTAGTAATTTTGTTCCTTGAATTAAAACAGAACTTAACTGGAACAAAAACTAAAACCTGAAATGAAGGAGAGAACTACCTTCTTAGCAGCAGCTCTGATGTTTGCCGCTGTGGGGTTTGCGCAGCGTACCCCCACGCACCCATTGGACATCAAGGACGCCAATTTCTCGGACCTCGTCGCCAACTTCACCAATTGGGAGGCCGGCAAGCCTTTCGGTGGATTGTCAACCATCGACGAGCAGTTCTACATCTCGCGCCAACGGCCTTTGGCCCGCATTAGCGGCCCCTACGACTATAAGGCCGACGGCGAGGGCGATTCCCTCCGCCACATGTGCCTATGGGTGCCGCTCGACGACCCCACGTCTAAGTGGAAGGCGCTGCCCCGCTACTGCTTCGAGGGCGACAACTTCAGCAACTGGTCCTACGTGACCATCCATGGCAACTGGACAGGTCCTTGGTTCCGCGTCACAGCGGGCCTGAGCGACGTGGCCCACAAGAACGGCGTGGCCGTGGGCTGCGTCATGTCGGTGCCATGGAACGCTTCGGTGTATGCCGACGAGAACGGCTCCAACGACTACTCCCGGATCTTTGGCATGCTCACCAAGACGGACGCCGAGGGCAACTTCGTGAATGCGGAGAAGTTCGTGCGCTTCCTCCAGTATTATGGCATCGACGGCGTGGGCGTCAACTCCGAGTTCCATTCCGACCGCGAGTCGATGGAGAAGATACAGCAGTTCTTCGCCCAGTGCCACAAGGAGGCCGAGAATCTCGGCTGGCGTTTCCAGCTCCACTGGTACGACGGCACCAACGACTACGGAAACATCTCCTTCGACCAGGGATTGAACAGCAACAATTCGGACATGTTCGGCGACAGCGCCAACGTGGTCACGGACATGCTGTTCGCCAACTACAACTGGTATAAGAGCACCCTCACGCGCAGCGAGAATACTGCCGCCGACCTCGGCCGCAGCAGCTACGACTACTACGCCGGCTTCGACATCCAGGGCCGCGCCTTAAGGAACAACAACTGGCAGGCCCTGAAGGATAGCAAGATCTCCGTGGGATTCTGGGGTGCCCACTCGCAGAGCCTCATTCACCAGAGCGCCACCGACAACGGCACCTCCGACGTGGCCATCCAGCAGACCTACCTCGACAAGCAGGAGCTGATCTTCAGCGGCGGCCACCGCAATCCGGCCTACACGCCGGCCATCAACACCTCTTGCGACTTGAGCAACGCCAGCCTGGCCAACTTCCATGGCCTCTCCCAGTTCCTCTCGGCCAAGTCCACCATCCAGCAGGTGCCTTTCGTGTCGCGCTTCAATCTCGGCAACGGACTCAAGTTCCGCAACGAGGGCCGCGTCACTTTCGACCACAAATGGCACAACATCGCCACGCAGGACATCATGCCCACTTGGCGCTGGTGGATCGTCAACGGCGAGGAGAAGGCCGACCAGGGCAACCTGGTGGCTGCCAACCTCACTTGGGACGACGCTTGGTTCGGCGGATCGTGCCTCCGCTTGAGCGGAGCCACCGACCTCTCCCGCGTTAAGCTCTTCAAGACGGCCATCACCGCCCAGCCCAGCTACACCCTTTCCATTACTTATAAGACAACCAACGACCTCGATCCCCACGCCAAGCTCTTCGTGGCCAAGCGCGACGCGCTGACCGACTACAAGGAGGTGGCCATCCCCGCCGCTGAGAAGTTTGGCGAGTGGACGACCTTCACCACCACGCTCGGCGACCTCGGACTGGCTTCAGGCGACGAGCTCTCGATGATCGGCCTCACCGTGGAGGGCGCTCCGGCCGACTACAATCTGCTCGTGGGCGAGATTGCGCTCCGCGACCCTGCCCGGACCTTCGCTCCCGTGGCTCCCGCCATCAAGGAGGTGGAGTTCCTCCGCGGCAAAGGCTCCTCGCTCGATTTCAAGATGCGCTATGCCGCCAAGGATGAGACGGGATACGTGAAGACCTACAACGACGAGGTCGACACCTGGTACTACGAGATTTACATGCAGCAGGAGAACCAGCCCGAGCAGCTGCTCACCGCCACCACTTCGTGGGCTGCCTACGTAATCGACGCTCCCCTCGTGAGCGGTTATGAGGGCCGCCGCTGCCGCTTCGGCGTGCGTGCCGTGTCGCCCGACGGCGTGCAGAAGTCTGAAATCTCCTGGAGCGAGATGATGGACGTGCCTTACAACGCTCCCTCCAACGAGGTGATGATCGACAAGCCTGTCATCAAGCCTAACGAGACGTTCACCATTGGTCTTGAGGACGCCATGGCCAACCCCGCACAGAAGTGGACGCTGACCAACGCCGAGACCGGCGAGACGGTGTATGAGACCGACAACGTGAGCTCCTTCTCCACCTCGCTCCCCAACATCGGCACCTACGACCTCACCATGGTCAATTCTGAGGGTCTTTCCACCACGCTCCGCGGCAAGGTGATTGTCTCGCCCGAGTCTACGGGCGCCGTGCCCGCCATCGACACCTTATATATAAATAAGGATAAGGCCGAGGTCGGCGAGGACGTGACCTACAGCTACGCCTACCGCAAGGGCGAAGGCACCGTGTCGCGCGCGCTCACCGTCAAGGACCCCGACATGCTCATGATTCCCGGCGACGTGCAGAAGGGCAAGACCTACAGCTACGCCCTCTGGGTGAAGATCAACAGCTACGCCCACGACAAGCAGGGCACCAACCTCATCAGCAAGAACACCATCGAGGACCAGTGGCCCCACAACAACTGGGGCGACCTGTGGGTGCAGATCCGTCCCGAGACCGAGAGCGACCTGGGCATCTATGCCGACGGCCGTGGCCCCAGGCATGCGGCCAACGAGGTTTCGTTCAACACCTTCGGCTGGACCCACCACGATACGCCTTGGGACAAGATGATGTCTACGGGCTACAGCCTCAACCCCGGCGTGTGGAACCACATCGTCGTCACTGAGGACGGCAACAACCAGACCATGTATTTCAATGGCAAGCGCGTGGCCAAGGCTGAGTTCACCGCGTCTTCACGCCGCGAGGAATCCACCGACTCGCGCATCGACCAGAACGCTGTGGCCAACATCTTCATCGGTGGTGGCGGCGTCTACAAGGCCGGCCTCAACGGCTGGATCGACGAGGTGCAGGTGTGGGACAAGGCCCTCACCGACGAGGAGGTGCTGCAGGCCATGAAGGGCTTCGACGACGAGCACATCCCCGCAGGGCTGCAGGCTTACTACACCTTTGAGGACCTCAACCCCGCCGACTCCACTTTCGCCAACCACGGTCTTGCCGGCGCGCAGTACACCGCCCGCGTGGTGCGCCTCACAGGCTCTGGCGGTGAGTCGACAGCTTCTGCCGCCTATCAGACCCAGGGTGCCGACAACAGCGTGAAGGGCTATCCCGGCATCTCCGGCACACTCGACATCAAGACCGTGAAGACCCTCACGGTGAACGGAGCCCGCATCTCTTCCGAGAGCGATGAGGCCGCTGTGGTGACCTACGCCACGCCCGGCACTTACAGCGCCACCCTTCGCCTGGCCAACGACTGGGGCGAGGCCACGCAGACGCTCGCCGACTGCATCACCATCGACGTACCCAACGCCATCAACGCGGTGGAGGCCACCGACGGCATCGACGCGCGTGTGGCACAGGGCAGCGTCAACTTCCGCTTCGGCATGGGCGGCCGCTACACCGTACAGGTGGTCTCGGCCGACGGCAAGCTGCTCCAGGCTAACAGCTTCGACGCCGCAGCCGGACAGGTGGTCAACGTGGCCCTCAAGGGCAACCCCGGACTCTGCGTCGTCAAGGTCGTGAAGGACGGCAAGCTCTGCAAGGCCATCAAGGTAATCAAGAAATAATCAACAACCCAAACTTCTAATATGAACAAGAAATCCAACGGCCACAGCCAAACGGTGGCCAAGGCTACACTCTTACTTCTCGCTACGGCCCTGCCTGCACACTACGTGCAGGCAGCAGCGGCGCCGGAGGTTGCTGTTGTGCAGCAGCAGGCTACGGTCACCGGTACCGTTGTGGATGAGAACGGAGAGCCCCTCATCGGTGTGAGCGTTGTCATTAAAGGAAGCAACGCCAATGGTACCATCACGGACATGGATGGTAAGTTCCACCTCCAACTTCCCAGTGCGAAGACCACGCTTCTCTTCTCCTACATCGGCTACACCACACAGGAGGTGGCCGTGGATGGCAAGCAGCAGCTCGACGTGAAGATGAAGCCCGAGAGCAATGCGCTCAAGGAGGTGGTGGTCACCGCCATGGGTATCCGCCGCAAGGAGGAGTCGCTCACCTACGCCACCCAGCAGGTGCGCTCCTCTGACTTGAACCGCGTGCAGGACCCCAACCTCGCCAACTCGCTCGAGGGCAAGGTGTCGGGCATCACCATCACTCCCAGTGCCGGCGGTGCCGGCGGTGCCTCCAAGATCATCCTGCGAGGCAACAAGTCCATCCTCGGCTCCAGCCAGCCCCTCATCGTGGTGGATGGCGTGCCGATGACCAACTCCCAGCACGGCCAGGTGGGCTCCAACAGTATGCTCGCCGTGAGCCAGAGCGAGGGTGCCGACGCCTTGTCGATGATCAACCCTGAGGACATCGAGTCGGTCAACGTGCTAAAAGGCGCCAACGCCGCAGCCCTCTACGGCTCTGTGGCTGCCAACGGCGTGCTGATGATCACAACCAAGAAGGGACAGAAAGGACGCATGCGCATCAACGTCTCCTCGAACGTCACCTTCGACTCGCCGCTCACCAAGCCCGAGATCCAGAATGTCTATGGCTCGGCCGTCAATGAGGTCGACGGCGTGGGCACCGTGGGGCTCTACAGCTGGGGCGAAAAGCTGTCATCGCGCAGTGGCGACCAGCTGCTGGTCAACGTGCCGCTCGACCGCGACGTCTTCAGCTATACCGGCGCCGATGGCAAGACCGTGAGGCAATACAACCAGGTGCACCTGCGCAACAGCGCCGGCGACGACCTCGACGACTTCTACCGTACGGGAGTCACCACCAACAACACCATCTCGCTCTCGGGAGGAACCGACTTGATGAGCAGCTACTTCTCATTCGGCAACTCCCATGCAAACGGTATGTTGGACAACAACTCCTACAACCGCAACTCCCTCTCCTTCCGGCAGATGTTCCGCTTCTTCGAACGCGCAACCATCAACGTGTCGATGAACTACATCTCCACGAAAACCAAGAATCGTCCGGGCGGTGGCATCAACATGAACCCCATCTACCACATGTACACGATGCCGCGCAACATCGACATCGATTACTACCGCAACAACTACGTCACCCAGAATGGCCGTTGGAACAGTGGCCTGCAATACTACTACGACAAGCAGACCAACGGCTCCTATCGCTGGCGCCAGACGCGCGTGGCCCTCACCGGCCCCATGCAGGAGTGGGCCTTCCTCATGCCCGGACAGAACAACCCCTACTGGCTGCTCAACCAGAACAACGGCACGCAGTGGGAGGACCGCTTCTTCGGCAACATCACCGGCAACATCGACATCTACGACGGACTGAGCTTCCAGGCCAGGCTCGGCATCGACTTCGGCAAGTATGAGACCGACTCGCGCCGATATGCCACCACATGGGTCCCCGACGCCATGGAGGCATACGGACGCTACTGGTGGAACTACTCCAAGACAACGGAGTTCTACACCGACTACATGCTCAACTACAACAAGACCTTCGGCGACTGGGAAGTCTCTGCTTCGGCAGGCTTCGTGGGCCATACCATCCAGGGCAAGACCAAGGCCGTCGACACGGGCTCGGCTACCTACGTCGACCCCAACCGCCAGTATCTCTCCGACCTCATCAACTGGTTCTCGGTGACGGCAGGCGGCGCGGGCAACACCACCCAAAGCCGCACCTCCGACTGGAACAAGGGAGCCGTGTTCACCGCACAGGTGGGCTGGAAGGACATGGTCTACGTCGACGGCTCCTACCGCCGCGACTGGTATCGCGCCTTCCGCCAGTTCAAGAGCAAGGGCACGCCCGAGGACTACGGCTACTTCGGCTTCGGTGCCAACGCCATCGTGAGCAGCTTGGTGAAGCTGCCCGAGTGGTGGAACTACCTGAAGTATCGCGTCTCCTACTCTGAGGTGGGTAACTCCATCCCCAACCAGGTGTATGGCTCCATCACCGTCAACTGGCGCAACAAGACCTACACCACCAACCAGTGGGCCGACTTCAGCGACCCGCGCCCCGAGAAGTCGCACTCCTTTGAGACGGGTTTCGAGGCCCTCTTCCTCAACAACCGCCTGAGCTTCGACCTTACCTATTATAATGCCACCACATCCAACCTCTATCTCGTGGGCTCCAACGCCTCGGGCAAGAGCATCCCGATGAACTCCGCCAAGATCCGCAACCAGGGTCTCGAGGGAACCGTGGGCTACAACTTCCAGATCGCCCGCGATCTGGCATGGCGCACCAGCTACAACTTCTCCTACAACAGCAACAAGATCTTGCGCACGGCCTACGACCCCGAGACGGGCGAGGAGAACATCATCGCCACCAACGTGGGCGGAGTGAGAGTGCTATATAAGGAAGGAGGATCCGTGGGCGACATGTACACCACCGACCTCCGCCGCTACGCTGAGGACGGCGTCGACGCAAACGGCAATCCCGTCAAGGCCGGCTGGTATGTCCTCAACTCCCAGGGCGGAGTGCAGATGGAGAGCGAGTCGGACAAGACCATGAAGAAGTTCCTGGGCAACATGAACGCCAAGTGGGCCATGGGCTGGAGCAACCAGTTCACCTACAAGGACTTCACCCTCTCGTTCCTCATCAACGGCCGCATCGGTGGCAAGGTGCTCTCCATGACGGAGTCCTACCTCGATGGTTACGGACTCTCGCAGCGCAGCGCCGACGCACGCCTCTACGCCGAGCAGCACAACATCGTGGCCACCGACTATCCCGGCAGCAAGCCCGGCATGGTGCTCGACGACGGATCGGGCCGCATCGTGCCCGTGGAGGCCTACTACCAGTCGGCCGGCGGTGTGAGTCCGCAGGACATTGCCCGCTACCTCTACAGCGGAACCAACTTCCGTCTGCGTGAGCTTACCTTGGGCTACACTTTCCGCGACCTCCTCGGACCCAACCGCAACCTCTCGCTCTCGTTCATCGGCCGCAACCTGTTCTTCTTCTACAAGGACGCGCCCGTCGATCCCGACGTGTCGCTCTCCACGGCCAACGGCCTTGGCGCCTTCGAGGTGTTCGACATGCCCTCGTCCAGGTCCTTCGGCTTCTCTATGAACATCAACTTCTAAACTTCAGCACACGATTATGAGAAAGACCTTTTTTATACTTCTCGCCCTGACAGCGCTCACAACGCTGTCACTGGGCTCCTGTCTGCAATACGACGAGCCGGGCGACGAGTTTGAGACAGGACAGCTGCGCCCGGGCGACTCTGCCGTCACAGCCAAGCCCGCCGTGGCGCAACCCGACTTCGGAGAGTGAACTTTACCCGATATAATAACCAAATTAAAAACAACGCGCTAACATGAAAATCAGAAAAGGGGCAAGATACTTCTTTGCCATGACTGCGCTGGCCTTCTCCTTGGGGGCTGGGGCGCAGACTGAGAAGACGGTGCTCGTAGAGAACTTGCAGCCCAACGGCCAGAAGTTCGACTACACGACCACCATCGACTGGAACACGCAGAAAGTGTATGCCAAAATCGAGACTGGTTCAGGCTCCGTGCAAAATGAGAACATCCTTTCCGTGGGTACTCAGATTGCCGATTGGTCCAAAGGCTCGCACTTCCACTTCTACTACGACTTTGGAACGCTGAAATGCAAGTACCTCAGCAACGGCCAAAACCTCACGGGCGACAACGACTACCAAGGTTATGCCAACAAGACTCTCCAGATTGAGATTTCAAAGGAAAAGGGAGTCGTTGTGAATGGTCAGTCAGTCAACTCCGCCAATGCGACCGAACCTGCCACATTCTATTCCGACCTTTGGAACGAAACCGAGATCCACTTGGGCTCGCAGGAGGGCAATGGGCGCTGCTACCAGACCATCGCCGAGCTGAGCATCGTGCCGGTCGACTGGACTCCCGAGGTAGTGCCTGACACGGTGGTCGATCCCCAGCCCGAGGACACCCTCTCGCCCACTGCCACACAGGAGGTCTACGACTTCAGCGGCTTCGAGGACACCGAGCTCCTCACGCTCTTCAAGAACGCCCTCGACCAGGGGCGCGCCTATCCTACCGACGCGGAGTTTGCCGCTGCCGGCATCCAGCAGAGCGACATCGCCTTCGTGCGCTCCCACGTGCGCAACAAGGGAATCCTCAGCCGTGCCGACCGTCTGCTCCCCGACACCTACGAGAATCGTGACCTCTGGATGAACACCCCGATGAACTCGGGCAAGGACAACACCGGCGGACAGCCCACCGGCACCTTCTCGAGCGACGTGTTCTCCATGTGGAACTACACCAACCTCTACGGAGCATGGAACCATAAGCTCTTCACGGCTCCCGGAGCTTGGACCGATGCCGCACACAAGAACGGTACGGACATGATGAGCGGTATCAAGTTCTTCGATACAACCGGCGGTAATCCCAACGGTGGAAGCGAAGGTTGGGTCAACTTCATCGTGAAGAAAGACGACCAGGGCAACTATATCTACGCTGAGCCCCTGATCAACATCCTGATGTACTTCGGCTTCGACGGTATCAACTACAACTGGGAGGCTTCAGGCTACACCGATGAAGATGTCATTGCCTTCCACAAGCAGCTCTACAAGATTGCTGCAGAGAAGGGATTCAACAACTTCCACAGCGGCATCTATACCAGCATCAACATGTTGTCTTCTCAGAATGCCAACGCCCTCTTCGGCAACGAGGAAGGCCGCACGCACGACCTCATGCTCAACTACATGAGTGGTGACTTCGCCTCTGCCAATGCCCTCAAGAGAACAGCCCAGGCAGCCGAGAATGCTATGGGTACTACCGACGGTCTCTATGCCGGCGTTTGGATCGTGACGATGGATCGCGGTTGGACGAAGCTCAATAGCAGCGAGGAAGCCAAGAAGCTTGGCGTCTGCCTCTGGGGTGAGCACTCTCAGAGCCGCTTCTGGAGCTACAACACCGGCGACAACGGCTATGACCAGCAGACCAACTACCAGGCACTCTTGGAGCGCGCCTGGTCGGGCGGCAACCGCAACCCGCTCTCCCGTCCCGAAATTAGCGAAACCGGCAACAACTGGGAGCCCGATGGCGACAAGAAGCCCCTCCAGACCTTCGCCGGCTTGGCCACTTGGATTCCCGAGCGCTCTTCCATCATGGGCAACCTGCCCTTCGCCACTGGCTTCAACCTTGGCAACGGCGACCGCTACAGCTACAAGGGCAAGCGCACCGCCGGCCAGTGGTACAACATGGGCGCACAGGACGTGGTGCCCACCTATCGCTGGCTCGTCGTCAAGCCCGGCACTGAGACCGTGAGCACCGACATCCAGCCTGAGTTCACCTCCCTCGACCAGTACACGGGCGGCACCTCGCTGCTCCTTTCTGGCAAGGCTACCACCGATGGCACCGACATCGTGCTGTTCAAGACCGACCTCAACGTGAGCGCCGGCAACCCCTATGCCAAGTTGGCCGTGAAGACTGGTAAGGAGGGCGTCAATCCTTCCAACCTCTATCTGATTCTCAAGAAGAGCGACAACTCTTGGGTGGAGACCGCCTACGGCGATGTGGCCGGCAACACTTGGGAAGAGAAGAAGATCAACCTCGCTGGCATCAGCGCTGGCGACGTGATCAAGGCCATCGGCCTCCGCGTGAAGGGCTCCGACGACAACTTCAAGCTCTACGTCGGCAAGCTCGAGGTCAACGACGACATCCAGGCCACACCGGCCAACATCACCGACCTCAACGCCGAGGTGAAGCAGGAGACGAAGTCCTCACTCTCTGTCAAGCTCTGGTGGAACACAACGGCTACCGCCCAGACCCGCGCCAACTACGGCCTGGTCTACAACGACGAGGCCAACATCGACCATTTCGACATCCTCTACAAGAACGGCGCTGAAGGCCGCGTCTCTGAGATTGGCCGCACCACACAGTGGTCCACATTCGTGCCCAACATCCTCTTCGAGAGCGTGGACGACGATCCCTACATCGGCGTGCGCGCCGTGTCGACCGACTTGAAGACCTACTCTCCCGTGGAGTGGCTCCGCATTCCGCGCGCCGCTCAGGACAGCCTGCTCGCGCGCCGCGACGACTCCTACGGCATCAGCCAGATCGATCCCAGCTCCGACGGCTATGAGGTGGCTTGCAAGCTGCGCTATGTCACCGACGTCACCACTACTGGCGCCGACCAGGACCTCGCCTTCCACAACGGAGGCCCCGTTGCCGACGGCACCAACTACTGCGACGCCACCGACAATGTGCTGAAGGTGCACCAGGGCCAGAAGTTCACGCTCTGGATCAAGCCCTACGACACTTCCAACGGACCCTCTCACGACGGACTCCGCTACTGCTTCGGCCGCGGCTGGATCGACCTCAACGGCGACCACAACTTCGACCCCAACAACATCAGCGAGGATTCCATCAACGGCGAGTGCCTCTTCACCGTGGGTGAGCTCCGCAAGGGCCATCCCGAGATGGAGACGGACGGTATCACCGTCAACGTGACCATCCCCAACGACGCCCGCACGGGCAAGAGCCGCATGCGCATCGTGTTCGCCGACGCTTGGTTCGCCGGAACGCTCATGCCCACCGGCCTCACCAGCAAGGGCTACACCATCGACCTCGGCGTGGAGATCACTGGCGACAACCCCCAGCGTCCCATGCCTGTTGACATCCATGACCAGGGCCAGGCCGACGAGCCCGAGGGCTTCGGTGAAGTGCCCAACAGCGTGGCCAACCTCAACGGCAAGGTCTCCACGGTTACAGTGGGCGACAACACCATCGACTTCCAGAATGTCGACAAGGCTTGGATCTACACCGCTTCGGGTATGCTCGCACGCTACATCAATGCTCCCAAGAGCATCGGCAAGGCATCCCTTGGCCGCGGCGTCTACCTCGTGAAGATGCAGAGCGGCAACATCCTGCGCACGCAAAAAGTGGTCGTCCGCTAACGGGACGGCGCGATATGCACGATAAAGATGGTTGATGGTGGCAGGCAGGGCCGTCGGAAGACGGCCCGAGCCTCCACCGTCAACTTTCAACGACTTTCGGCCCTCCGCCCCGCGGTGGCCGATGCCCCCCGCCTTAGGGCGGCCAACAACCTAACCATTTATCAACCATCAATTTCAAATTTATGAAAACCCTTAACACAAAAGTCTTGCTTGCTGGCGCGGCCCTCTGCATGAGCCTCACGGCTTCTGCCCAGGCTGTGAACAACAACAAGGCCGACAAAATCGACTACTCCAAGGAGATTACCGAGGCCGAGTACACCGCGGCCTACAATGCGCTCAAGGTGGAGATTGGCCAGGCCCTGAGCGGCCTCTATGGTCTGCGTGGCGGCAAGAACGGCGAGATGCCCGGCGCCCACGCCTACCAGTACCAGTTCTGCCTCGGCCCCGACAACTACGTGCAGTACAGCTGTGTGCCACATTCCGACTTCCCCTACGGCGGTTTCACGCTGCGCTCCACCTACGACCTCTGCAAAGGCTCCATCAGCGGCCCCAAGGGTGGCTACGACTTTGTACGCCAGGGCGTGGTGCCCATCCTCAACGACGACAACATCAACAACATCCCCGAACTCAAGGCTGCCTACCTGCTCTTCTACGACTATGCGGCCATCGAGAACGTGGACCTCTTCGGCCCCGTGCCATACACCGACTTCAAGAACAACGTCGACAAGTCGCCCTTCACCTATCAGGACATGCGCACCGTCTACTACACCGTAGAGGCCAACCTCCGCGACATCGTGGCCTGCTTCAAGAACTTCTCTAACCGTCCCGACTGGTACAAGAAGAAGCTCAACGGTGTGTTCAACGGCCAGCTGCCTTTCTTCAAGAACGTCAACTACCAGAAGCAGGGCATGGACCGCTTGGCACGCTTCGCCAACTCGCTCAAGCTGCGCATGGCCATCCACATCGCCTCCGTTGAACCTGAGACCGCCAAGAAGTGGGCTGAGGAGGCCGTGCAGAGCGGCGTTATCGAGTCTGTCGACGGCGAGGCCGCGCTCTTCACCTCAACGCTGGGCTTCGCCCATCCGCTGATCCAGGTCTCCGAGTGGGGCGACAGCCGCATGGGCGCCTCTTTCGAGAGCCTGCTCATGAGCCTCGACCATCCCTACAGCAAATATCTCTTCATGCAGAACTCCGACCCCATCACCAAGACCGGCACGCAAGGCTCGGCTCCTGCCATGACGCAGCCCGACACCCGCATCATCGGTATGCGCGACGGCACGGTGCCCGGTGTGGGACAGGCCGTGGGAGCCAACCCCTACATCGCCTTCAGCAAGCTCGACAACACCTACCTTGGCGAGATGATGCCTCCCTGCTATCTCATGAAGCTCAGCGAGGTGCAGTTCCTGCGCGCCGAGGGCGCCCTGCGCGGCTGGAACATGGGCGGCACTGCCCAGGAGTTCTACGAGGACGGCATCCGCAACGCCTATCTTGAGGACCGCGAGTTTGACGGCGTGAAGTACGCCGACTACGTAGACGACTACATGAACCTCGCCAAGGCCAAGGACTACACCTACGTGGATCCCACGGGCAACACGCCCGACATGCCCAGCGTGACGAAGATTGGCGTGAAGTGGGACGAGAGCCTCGACCGCGAGACCAAGCTCGAGATGATCATCACCCAGAAGTATATCGCCTCCTTCCCCTACAGCTTCGAGCCGTTTGTGGACCTGCGCCGCACCGGCTATCCCAAGCTCTTCCCCGTGCTGAATGTCGCCGACGGCGACGGCTCCCTGAAGCAGGGCGACCAGATGCGCCGCATCCCCTGGGCTTCCGACGATCCTCAGACCATCAAGGACATCAACGCCACCGCCATTCCCGCTCTTGGCGGCCCCGACCAGATGGCCACCCGCCTGTGGTGGGACACGGGCAAGAACTTCCCCGATGCCACAGCCATCAGCAATGTCGACGGCGGCAAGTCTGAGGCCACCGTTCGCGCGGCCAATGGCATGCTGCTCATCGAGGGCGCCGACCACGCATGGGTCTACGACACCGCCGGCCGCCTCGTCAGCGAGTCTGCCAACCCCTCCACCATGCGCCTCGCCAAGGGTGTCTATGTGGTGCGCACGCAGAGCAATGGCGTGAAGGCCAGCTCCAAGGTGGTTGTGAGATAATCCCCTGCGGTTTTCCCATAGCCCACCGTGGCTTTCTTACAACCCACTGTGGCTTTGCGTTAGCCCTCTGTGGTTGAATGACAACCCAAGAGTAAGTTTTAAGTCAACAATAAGCCGGCAACCGTCTTCCATGGCGTGTTGCCGGCTTTTTCTGTGTTTTTCTGTCCGGGTGGTCCGCTGCCCTCAGCGGACAACCTTATCTCAGCGGACACCCTTATTCAAGTTGACAATCTTATACCAGTTGACAACCTTATATAAGGTTCAACCTTATATCAGTTGACACTTAAATCGATAAGCCTGTTTGGCACTATGGGGGATATACTGTGATTCCGTGCCCTGTTTCACGCGTCGTCATGGGTCACCTGCGTTTCGTGGCAACTGCCACGATTTTTCGCGCCAATCGCTACGATATTTCGTGCCAACTGCCACGATATTTCGTGCCAACTGCCATTGTTCTTCACTAACTTGAAAAAACGTCTCTTTTCGATAGAGTGGGATAGCCTTACGAGCAAACTCGACGGCTATCCCATAGATTGAGCCTCATTCCCTACGAGGCTCAGCCTGTCCATGACGAAAATTGTCTGGGCATAAAATTGCACCAATGGCGCATAAAATCAGCGCATCCTTGCATCTGCCCAAAAGGCGGTGAATGCCTTGACTTGAAGCTTTCTGCCGTAGAATTTTATGCGTTAGGGCGCAATT
>SAMEA3663103__coassemble_364_pt1 | contig 22792 bp, 18 predicted proteins | sample SAMEA3663103__metabat2_high_PE_013 | metagenome-assembled genome bin SAMEA3663103 (sample SAMEA3663103) | pig gut metagenome | biome: pig gut; feature: pig-associated habitat; material: faeces | place: France | collected 2012 | reverse complement strand
CATGAAATCACCAAGCCCGCCATCCTGCAGGCCATAGAGCATCCGCGCCATCTCGACATGAACCTTGTCAACGCGCAGCAGGCGCGCCGCGTGCTCGACCGTTTGGTCGGCTTCAAGCTCTCGCCCGTGCTCTGGCGCAAGGTGAAGCCAGCCCTCTCGGCCGGTCGCGTGCAAAGTGTCGCCGTGAGGCTCATCGTTGACCGCGAGCGCGAGATTCAAGCGTTCAAGTCGGAACCCTTCTATCGCATCAACGCCACTTTCGGACTGACCAACCCCGACGGCTCGCAGAGCGAGGTGAAGGCCGAACTCGACAAGCGGTTCAAGACGCTCGACGAGGCCCGCGACTTCCTTGAGAAGTGCAAAACGGCCGATTTCACCGTCGGCGCCATCAGCAAGAAACCCCTCAAACGCACTCCCGCGCCCCCATTCACCACGTCGACCCTGCAGCAGGACGCCGCCAGAAAGCTCGGTTTCACCGTGTCGCAGACCATGATGGTGGCGCAGCACCTATACGAGAATGGACGCATCACCTACATGCGTACCGACTCGGTCAACCTCTCCTCGCTGGCCATCAACACCAGCAAGGAGGTCGTCACCAAACTCTATGGCGAGGAGAACAGCCACCCGCGCAACTTCCATACCCACTCCAAGGGTGCGCAGGAAGCCCACGAGGCCATCCGCCCCACGGCCATGTCGGCCACAGAGATTGAGGGCACGATGCAGGAACGCCGGCTCTACAACCTCATCTGGAAGCGCACCGCCGCCTCGCAGATGGCCGATGCCGAGATAGAGAAGACCACCGTGACCATCAACATGGACAACTCGGAGGAGAAGTTCGTCGCCAATGGTGAGGTGGTGACCTTTGAGGGATTCCTCAAGGTGTATCGCGAGAGCAGCGACGATGACGACAACGGCGGAGAGGAGGGCTCGCTCCGACTGCCCGCCATGAATGACGGCGACAAACTGACACGACGCGAGATAAGCTCCACCGAACGCTTCTCGCAGGGACCCGCCCGATACACCGAGGCCAGCCTGGTGCACAAGCTGGAGGAACTCGGCATCGGCCGACCCTCCACCTACGCCCCCACCATCAGCACCATACAGCAGCGCGAGTATGTGGTGAAGGGCAACAAGACGGGCGAGGAACGCAAGTATACCGTCGACACGCTGAAAGGCAACATCATCACGACCAAGACCAAGACGGAGACTGTGGGCTCGGAAAAGGGAAAGCTCGTGCCCACCGACATCGGTGTGGTGGTGAACGACTTCCTGATGGCCAACTTCCCCGAAATCATGGACTACAACTTCACGGCCAAGGTGGAGGGTGAGTTTGACCAGATTGCCGAGGGCAAGGAGGAATGGAAGGACATGATGAGGGGCTTCGACCGCAAGTTTGAGCCCGCCGTGAAGGAGGTGCTTGAGAAGCGCGAGGAACACAAGGTGGGCGAGCGGGAGCTGGGCACAGACCCTGCCGACGGCAAGCCCGTGATTGTGAAGATAGGCCGCTTCGGGCCGGTGGTGCAGATTGGCCGGGCATCCGACACGGAGAAGCCCCGCTTCGCCCAGGTGCCCAAGGACAAGAGCATAGAGACCATCACCCTGGACGAGGCCTTGGAACTGTTCAAGCTGCCGCGCCTGGTGGGCGACTACCAGGGCAAGCCAGTGGAGATCGGCTCGGGCAGGTTCGGCCCTTACGTGAAATACGACGGCAAGTACGCCTCGCTGCCCAAGGGAGCCGACCCGATGAGCGTCACGCTTGAAGAGTCGGTGGAACTCATACGCCAAAAGGAGGAGCAGGAAGCCAAGCGCCATCTGAAGAGCTTCGGCCAAGACCCCAAGATGGAGGTGCTCAACGGCCGCTACGGACCCTACATCAGCTATGATGGGAAAAACTACCGCATACCCAAGAACCTGCATCCGCAGGCCGCCGAGCTCTCCTACGACCAGTGCAAGGAGATAGTGGAGAACGCTCCCGAGCCAAAACCCAAAAGAGGGAAAAAATGATAGTGTGGCCAGGAGCGGCCCCACCAACTTCTCCCTACACCCCCCATACATTACCTACTCCCACCACACCAACCGATGAACCGCATCATCATTATAGGATATATGGGCGCAGGAAAGACCACCGTCGGACGTGCGCTGTCTAAAGCCATAGGTGTGCCATTCTACGACCTCGACTGGTACATCGAACAGCGCATGCGACGCTCCGTGAGGCAACTCTTCGACGAGCGTGGCGAGGAGGGCTTCCGACGGGTGGAGCGCAACATGCTCCACGAGGTGGCTGAGTTTGAAGAGGTCATCCTCAGCTGCGGCGGAGGCACCCCCTGCTTCTTCGACAACATGGAATACCTCAACCGGCAGGGCGAGACGGTGTATCTCAAGGCCGCCCCCGACGTGCTCTATGCCCACCTGAGGATGGGCAGGGCCGTGAGGCCGCTGCTGTTGGGCAAGACCCCCGACGAGGTGCGTGCCTTCATCCAGGAGCAGCTCGTAGCGCGCGAACCTTATTATTATAAGGCCAAGCACGTGATAGATGTTTCGCTGCTCGACAATCGCCAGAAAATACAAACCACCGTGGAGCGGCTTTGCGGTTCGCTCGGAATTGAAATTAGTTAATTTTAGATAATCTGTCAGCATCAATCACACTGAAGAAATGAAGAAATGGACCATCGAGGATTCTAAGGAGCTCTACAACGTCAACGGCTGGGGCACCTCGTATTTTGGTATCAATGAGCAAGGGAATGTGTTTGTCACTCCTTGTAAGGACAACACGCAGGTAGACCTGCGCGACGTGATGGACGAACTCGCACTGCGCGACATCACCGCCCCCGTCCTGCTGCGGTTTCCCGACATCCTGGACAACCGCATCGAGAAGACGGCCAGCTGCTTCGAGAAGGCCAAGAAGGAATACGGCTACAAGGGGGAGAACTTCGTCATCTACCCCATCAAAGTGAACCAGATGCAGCCGGTGGTGGAGGAAATCATCAGCCACGGCCGCAAGTTCAACTTGGGACTGGAGGCCGGCTCCAAGCCCGAGCTCCATGCCGTCATCGCCGTGCAGTGCCAGAGCGACTCCCTCATCGTGTGCAATGGCTACAAGGACAACAGCTACATCGAGCTGGCCCTGCTGGCCCAGAAGATGGGCAAGCGAATCTTCATCGTGGTGGAGAAGCTCAACGAGATAGACCTCATCGCAGAGGCCGCCAAGCGGCTCAACGTGCGCCCCAACTTGGGCATCCGCATCAAGCTGGCGTCGTCGGGCTCGGGCAAGTGGGAGGAAAGCGGGGGCGACGCCAGCAAGTTCGGCCTCACCTCTTCTGAGCTGCTCACGGCTCTGGCCAAGCTCGATGGACTGGGCATGAGCGACTGTCTCCACCTGATCCATTTCCACATTGGGAGCCAAATCACCAAGATCCGCCGCATTCAGACGGCTCTGCGCGAGGCTGCACAATACTACATCAACCTGCACAACATGGGCTACGACGTGGACTTCGTCGACTGCGGCGGCGGACTCGGCGTGGACTACGACGGCACGCGCTCAAGCAACAGCGAGAGCTCGGTCAACTATTCCATACAGGAGTATGTCAACGACTGCGTCTACACCTTTGTCGATGCGGCCGACAAGAACCATCTTCCCCATCCCAACATCATCACGGAGAGTGGCCGCTCCCTGGCTGCCCACCACAGCGTGCTGGTCATCGACGTGCTGGAGACCGCCTCGCTGCCCGAGATGCCCGAGGAGTTTGAGGCAAAGGACAGCGACCACCAACTGGTGAAGGACCTGTACGAGATCTGGGACAACATCACCCCGCGCAACATGCTGGAGGACTGGCACGACGCCGAGCAAATCCGCGACGAGGCCTTGGAACTCTTCTCGCATGGCATCGTCGACCTCAAGACAAGGGCTGAGATCGAGGCCATGTATTGGAGCGTGTGCCACGAGATCAACATCCTCTGCAAGCAGATGAAGCATGTGCCCGACGAGCTCCGGGGCCTCGACAAGCTGTTGGCCGACAAGTATTTCTGCAACTTCTCCCTGTTCCAGAGCCTCCCCGACTCGTGGGCCATCGACCAGCTGTTCCCCATCATGCCCATACAGCGGCTCAACGAGTGTCCCACGCGCAACGCCACGTTGCAGGACATCACCTGCGACTCCGACGGAAAGATAGCCAACTTCGTCGTCAATGGCCGCATCAGCCACGTGCTCCCCGTGCATCCCCTGAAGAGAGGCGAGCCTTACTACTTGGGAGTGTTTCTCGTGGGAGCCTACCAGGAAATCCTGGGCGACATGCACAACCTCTTCGGCGACACCAACGCCGTGCACATCAGCGTGAAGAACGGCAAGTACCACATCGACCAGATCATCGACGGCGAGACGGTGGATGAGGTGCTGGGCTATGTGCAGTACAATCCCAAGAAGCTCGTCCGCCAGCTGGAGCAGTGGGTCACCAAGAGCGTCAAGACAGGCAAGATCTCAATGGAGGAAGGCAAGGAGTTCCTCTCCAACTACCGCTCCGGCCTCTACGGCTACACCTACTTGGAACACGCCTGAGAAGAGTTGTCGATTGGAACAACAACGGGCGGTGAAGTCAAAACAAGTGTTAAAATCACGGCGCGGCTGTAACAAATCATCCACAGAGTCGTCAATAATTACAGAAACAAATGAAGAAAGTCAGTTTCCAAAACGATGTCCTGCCACTGAAGAATCAAATCTTCCGGTTGGCTCTGCGCATCACTCTCAACAGGGAGGAAGCCGAGGACATCGTGCAGGACACACTGATGAAGCTTTGGGACAGGCGCGATGCGTGGGACCAGATTGACAACTTGGAGGCTTTCAGCTACACCATCTGCAGGAATCTGGCGCTGGACAGGCTCAAGAAGCTCGACAACAACAACCAGTCGCTCGACGCGGCTCCAGTGGAAAGGCCCGACACCGCCTATACCCCCTCTGAGAAGACCATCCAGCAAAACCGGGTGGACATCGTTAGAAAGCTGGTCGACAGCCTGCCTGAGAAGCAACGAAGCTGCATCCAGCTGCGCGACTTCGAGGGCAAGACCTACAAGGAGATAGCCCAGGCGTTGCAGATCAGCGAGGACCAGGTGAGGGTGAATATCCACCGAGGCCGTCAGACGTTAAGGGAAAAGTTTCAAGAAATAGACAACTATGGATTATAAATATATAGAACAACTTTTGGAGCGCTACTGGCGATGCGAGACCACTCTTCAGGAAGAGGAGATCTTGCGGTCGTTCTTCACGCAGGACAATGTGCCGGCGGAGCTGATGCGCTATAAAGACCTGTTCTGCTACGAGAAATCAGAGCCGCAAGAAGATGTCCTCGGTGAGGACTTCGACGCCAAGATGCTGGCCCGCATCGACAGCCAGCGCACCGTGAAGGCGCGCGTGGTCCGTATGCCGCAGCGTCTGCGCCCGCTCTTCAAGGCGGCCGCCGTGGTGGCAATCGTCCTCACGCTGGGCAACGCCATGCAGGTGGCTTTCGTCGACTCCTCGCAGCCCGCTCCCGCAGCGCAGACATCCATCCACAAGGGTTCCTCTGTGGCCGACGCCGCCGACTCGGCTTCCATCGACTCGGCCAAGCACGCTGGCATGACCTCCGCCCCGCAGAGCGACGTCCTTCTCAAGTAAGATATATTTCTATGCTTTCTCTATAATAAATCATTTTTAGTTAAAACAACGACAAGGAAACTGAGAAGTTTCTGATTCTCTCAAATTTTTCATAACATACTAACGTTTTGGGGTTGCCGCCATCAAGCGACAGCCCCATCTTTTGTTTACCCGCCGCTCAATTGTCCTTGTCTTTCAGCTTTGTCTTTCAGCAGGGTCAATTCCTTTAATGCCAGATAGGCCTCGCCGACATTCAAACTCTTCACGGCCACGGTTGCTGACATTTGTCGACAAGTTGGTGGACATTTGCGGGCAAGTTGGTGGACATTTGCGGGCAAGTTTGTCGGCAATTGCCGGCAACCGCAGCGTGAAGGACATTTGCCCCTTTCTGACCCAAATTCCATTATTTCCCTCCATTTCACGTTATTTACTTTTCCAAATTGCGATAAATCAAATTTATTTGTTTACTTTTGCAAAAGTTAGACTATCGGAAGACAGAATGGTGGAGAACAACATCAGAAACATCATATTCGACTTGGGGGGAGTGCTCGTGAGCCTCGACCCCATGCGCTGTTTCAAGGCTTTCGAGCGTATAGGCATCGCCAACGCTGAGGCGTGCATGGACTCGGAGGCCGGCAGGAACCTGATCTTCGGCTTGGAGACAGGCAAGGTGGGGGAGAAGGAGTTCTACTGGGAAGTGAGGCGGCAGACGGCCAGCGAGGCTTCCGACGCTGACATCCGCTGGGCGTGGAACCAGTTTCTCGTCGGCGTCGACGATGAGAAGAAGCGGCGGCTGCTCAGTTTGCGGCGCAGCCATCGGGTGTTCCTGCTTTCCAACACCAATGTGATGCACTGGGAGTATGCCCGCACGAGGCTCTTTCCGCTTGGGGATTTCGGCGTGGACGACTATTTCGACCGCGTGTTCCTCTCCTACGAGCTGGGCATGGCCAAGCCCCAGCCGGCCATCTTCGCCGAGGCCCTGAGGCTGGCGGGCATGGAGGCCGAAGAGACACTGTTCATAGACGACCTCAAGGCCAACTGCGATGCGGCCCGTGGGCTGGGCATCCATGTTTGGCAAAACCTCAACGACAACGATTGGTTGAATGAAAACGATATATTTAAATAACGATACCCCTCAGTTGGACGGATCCTCGGTGGCCACCATCGGCTTCTTCGACGGCGTGCACCGTGGCCACCAGTATCTCATCGGCCACGTCATGGCTGTGGCCAAGGCGTCGCGGATGCACTCCATGGTCATCACCTTCGACCGCCATCCGCGCCAGGTGCTCAACGACGACTACCAGCCCCGGCTGCTCACCACGCTCGACGAGAAGCTGCTGCTCCTCGCTCGGACAGGTGTGGAGACCGTCGTGGTGCTGCACTTCACGCCCGAGATGGCCGCCCTGTCGGCCCGCGACTTCATGGAGGACGTGCTGAAGGAACGCCTCGGAGTGGCCAAGCTCGTCATAGGCTACGACAACCGCTTCGGCCATGACCGCCGATGCGGATTTGAGGACTATGTGGAGTTTGGCAAGGAGATTGGCATCTGGGTCATCCGGAGCCAGGCCTTCGTGCTGCATGGCATCAACGTCAGCTCATCCGTGGTGCGCGAGATGGTGGGCGAGGGCGACGTGGAGCGCGCCCGCGACTGCCTGGGCTATCCCTATTCCATCATGGGCACAGTGGTCCACGGGCTGGAGAACGGGCGCAAGATGGGTTTCCCCACGGCCAACATCGACCTTGGGGATTCCGGCCAATTGGTGCCTGCCCCGGGAGTGTATGCCGTTCGGGCAAGGACGGGCCAGTCGCTGGCCTACCATCGCGGCATGCTCAACATCGGCACGCGACCCACCTTTGGCGGCACGCGGCTCAGCATTGAGGTGAACCTCTTCAACTGGGCCGACGACCTCTATGGGCAGGAGCTGACCGTGTGCTTCATCCATCGCATACGCGAGGAGCGCAAGTTCGACACGATGGAGGACCTGGAGGAGCAGCTGAAGCGCGACAAGAACCAAATAGAGCAACTTTTTAACCAAGAGACAGAATAAAATGAATAAAACAGTCTTGAATACGTTGGACGTCATCTTGTATTTCGTGACGTTCTATTTGACCCAATGCGTCATGCTTCTCGCCGTGGGCATTGGCACCGGCCTCGCCACGGGCAAGCCCATCGCCGACACCCTCGACATGTCGGCGGCGCCAGGCGGCGACGCCTTGTTGCTCGTGACGCTGTTCTCGTCCATCCTGACGATACTCCTCTTTGGGCAGTTCAAGTGGTCGCCCTGGTCGCGCCAATACCTGCGCAGCCATCCTTGGGGTGTGGCGTTCTGGGCCGCGATGCTCTCCTTGGGCACGATTCTGCCCTCACAGTGGCTGCTCGAAATGCTGCAAGTTCAGATGCCACAACAATATGAGAAGCTCTTCGAGCAGATTATGGGCAAGCCTGCGGGCTACATTGTGATAGGCGTGTTGGTGCCCGTGGCCGAGGAGATGTGTTTCCGCGGGGCCATTCTGCGCAAGCTGCTTGCCCTGTTTGGCGAGCGGCGCCACTGGATAGCCATCGCCGTGAGCGCCGTCATCTTCGGATTGTTCCATTTCAACGTGCCACAGTTCATCCATGCCACCGCCATCGGGCTGCTGCTTGGCTGGCTCTACTATCGCACCGGCAGCATCTTCCCGGGCATTGTCTTCCACTGGGTGAACAACACCGTCGCCTTTGTCATGTTCCATCTCATGCCGCAAATCAACGACGGCAAGCTCATCGACCTCTTCCACGGAAGCACCCGCATGATGGTGATGGGCATCGTCTGCTCGCTCTTCATCTTCCTCCCCTCGCTCTTCCAGCTCAACCAGAGGATGAGGAAAGTTGCGGGCAAGGAGTTGGGCGACAGGAGTTAGGAAGGCAAAGCGTGGTTAGCCCCGCCACTTCTTACAGCCATGGTGCATGTAGTGCGCTGCGTGCTGCCGCGCGTCTTTGAGCCGTTAGGGGGTCAGACATTTGTGGATTATGCATTGACAAAATATGTGGAAACAGGCCATTTCATCGCTGCTTTTGCTCTTTGCGGCTTTGCCGGCAAGTACGTATGCAGCCCCAGCTGATTCGCTTCCGAGCCGCTGGAGCCTGGAGGGCGGTGTGCTGCCCAGCTGGCAGATTCCCTTGGACCAATATTCCCGTCGATGGCTGAAACGCCGCTACTCCACGTCCATCCACCTCGAAGCCGGCCGCACCTCGCTCCCTCAAGACTCCGATTCCTACGCCCACGACTATGGCTACCCCACACTCGCTTGGGGGGTGGCCGCCCACTTCTCTGATGTCACCATGCGTCGCACCGCCGATCCCAGCTGGGGGCTGGCCGAGATGCAGGACTACGACTCGCGGTTGGGCAACGCCGTTTCCTTTTACGGCAAGTTCTCCCGCCCCTTCTTTCGGACCCGCCATTGGACGGCCGACTATGTATTGGGCTACGGTCTGGGCTGGCACCACCTGAAGTACAACCCGCGAACTAATGTGGACGACGAGCTCATTGGTTCTCGCTGGTCGATGTATTTCACCGCGGGACTGCATGTTGGCTATCGGTTTGCCAAGGAATGGGTGGCCAAGGCGGGGGTGGAGTATTATCACCACAGCAACGGCGCCCTCAACCGCCCCAACAAGGGGAGCAACAACGTGGGGGCGGTGGTGGCCCTGCAGTGGTCGCCCAACTATGAGGACATCTATGTGCATCGCTACGACTTCCGTCCGCCGCCATTCCATCGGTATTTCTACGCCACCTTGCTGCTTGGCCTCGGCGGCAAGACCTTTGATGGAGACTGGCAACGCACCCAGTTCCGCACCGATCCGAAAGCCTCCGACTACAGCACGGCCCACTTCCACGTGAATCCCGTCTACGAAGTGTCCACGGCCATGATGTATCGCTACGCCCGCCGCTGGGCCTCGGGATTGGGGGTGGATGTGAGCTATATAGACTTGGGGGGAGAGCCTTACGGCCGCGACGGCCACATCGCCGCCTACAACCGCTGGTCGGTGGGCGTGTCGGCCCAGCACGAGGTGTTCTACCACGACTTGTCGGTGCGCATGGCCCTTGGCTGGTATCTTCACCACGACGCGAGGGAGCGCGTGAGCGAAATGGAGAAACGCTACTACGAGAACATTGGCGTATTCTACACTTTCCGCCATTTCATCGGTCTGAAAGTGGGCGTAAACGTCAAGGCCCACAAGACCAAGGCCGACTTCTCCTCGCTGCGTGTCGTCATTCCTGTATGGAAAAGCAAATAACAAACATCATCATACATTCACCTTCAGACTTCCAATAAGCTTATGAAGCATCTCTTGTCATTATCTGTCTTTTGGCTGGTTGGCTGCTGGCTCCCCTCCGTCGTCTGGGCGCAGCACGACCGCAATGTGGCCGATGAGGTCTGCACCTTGATGGGTTCCGACTCCGACCCCGGCCTTTCCACGGGCAACACCTACCCCGCCGTGGCTGTGCCATGGGGCATGAACTTCTGGACGCCGCAAACCGGAAAGATGGGCGACGGCTGGACCTACACCTATCATTCCAACAAGATACGTGGTCTGAAGCAGACCCACCAGCCCAGTCCCTGGATCAACGACTATGGGCAGTTCTCGCTGATGCCGCTTACGGGGCGTCCCGTGTTCGACGAGGAGGCGCGCGCCTCCTGGTTCTCCCACAAGGCCGAGGTGGCGCGCCCCTATTATTATAAGGTGTACTTGGCCGACTACGACGTGACGGCCGAGCTTGCCCCCACGTGCCGTGCCGCCGTGCTGCGACTGGGCTATCCCACCAACGACTCCTCTTTTCTTGTGGTCGATGCGTTCGACAAAGGCTCGATGGTGAGGGTGATGCCCAACAAGCGCACCATAGTGGGCTACACCACGAAAAATTCCGGTGGTTGCCCCGACAACTTCCGCAACTGGTTTGTCATAGAGTTTGACCGTCCTGTCACATTCTGCCGTACCTACGCCGACGGCCAGCCGCAAGCCGGTCTTGCCGTGGAGTGTGACCATGCGGGAGCCATCGTGGGATTCTCCACGCGGAAGGGGCAGCCCGTGACCGTGCGTGTCGCTTCCTCGTTCATCAGTGAGCAACAGGCTTTGCAGAACCTCAAGGAGGTGGAGGGCCGCAGTTTCGAACAGGTGCGCGACGCCGCGCGCCAAGAGTGGAACCGCCAACTCGGCCGCTTCGTGATAGAGGACGACAATGTCGACGCTATCCGCACATTCTATTCCTGCCTCTATCGTTGCCTGCTCTTCCCCCACCGCTTCTATGAGGTGGCCAATGACGGTGAAATCGTGCATTACAGTCCCTACAACGGCAAGGTGTGCCGTGGCTATCTCTACACCGACACGGGCTTCTGGGACACCTTCCGCGCGCTTTTCCCCTTTGTTGACGCCTTTTATCCCGAAGAGGCGGAAAAGATGTTCCAAGGTTGGCTCAATGTATATCGGGAGAGCGGCTTCCTGCCCGAATGGTCCAGCCCGGGCCACCGCGACTGCATGGTGGGCAACAACAGCGCCTCGGTGATGGCCAACAGCTACCTGACGTTGACGCAGAACGGAAAAAACACTGGTTTCATCGACGATTCGGGGAAGAATCTTCTATGGGAAGCCCTTACCCATGGAGCCAATGCCAACCATCCCTCCGTGGGCTCAACCGGGCGTAAGGGGTGGCAACAGTACAACCGCCTGGGCTATGTGCCTTGCGATGTGGGCATCAATGAGAGTGTGGCCCGCAGTCTGGAATATGCCTATGACGACTGGTGCATCTACAAATATGGCCTTTCCATCGGGCGTAAAGCCTCTGAGCTGAAGCCCTACCGCTTGCGCTCCATGAACTATCGCAAGCTCTTCGACCCCGCCACCAAGCTGATGCGCGGCCGCAAGGCCAACGGCGACTTCAGCTCGCCGTTCAATCCCTTCAAGTGGGGCGGCGACTTCACCGAGGGCAATAGTTGGCACTACACGTGGTCGGTGTTCCACGACCCGCAGGGACTCATCGACCTCATGGGCGGCAACGAGGCCTTCGCCTCCAAGCTCGACTCGCTCTTCATCCTCCCGCCCGTGTTTGACGATTCCTATTATGGCTTCGTCATTCACGAGATCCGCGAGATGCAAGTGATGGACTTCGGCAACTATGCCCACGGCAACCAGCCCGTGCAGCACGCCATCTATCTCTACGACTGGTGCGGACAGCCTTGGAAGGCCCAATACTGGACGCGCGAGGTGATGGACAGACTCTACAGTGCCACGCCCGACGGCTATTGTGGCGACGAGGACAACGGGCAGACCTCGGCTTGGTATGTGATGTCGGCCCTTGGCTTCTACAGCGTCTGCCCCGGCACCGGGGAGTTCGCGCTTGGCTCGCCAATGTTCAAGCGTGTTGGCATCCGTCTTGGCGATGGCAGGACCACCGTTCTCAGCGCGCCCGCCAACAGCAAGGCCAACCGCTATGTGGGTAAGGTGAGCATAGGCGGCAAGTTGTGGAGCCGCAACTACCTCACCACCGACCAGCTTCTGAGCGGTTCGGAGATAGTCTTCGACATGCAGCCGAAGCCCGCGACGACACGGGGCACGGCCGTCGACGACTTTCCCTATTCTTTCAGTCGAGGGCATTGAACTTCATCAGTGAATTTGCTTGTTACAAAAGACAATGAAAGACTTCATCATCGTTGGTTTGGGCAGCTTCCTTGGAGGCAGCTCACGCTACGCCATATCACAGGCCATGAAAGTCCTCTTCGGTCCATCCACGTCTTTGGGGACGCTCACGGTGAACATCGTGGGCTGTTTCCTCATTGGCTTGTTGTCGGCTTGGGACACCCAAAGCCGTTGGCTCACGCCGTCGATGCGGCTTGTGCTGGTGACGGGCTTCTGCGGAGGCTTCACCACCTTCTCCACCTTTATGAGCGAGAACGCCACGCTGCTGCGCAATGGCGATTACATCCTGCTCTGCGCTTATCTTGGCGCAAGCCTGTTCTTGGGCTTTGCCGCCTTTGCGGGTGGACGCTACCTTGCCAACGCATAATGCATAATTGCTGCGCGCCACTTTAAGGTCGGTTCTAAAAATTAGGTCGAGGCGTATTGTGCCCAGAGCCCACCTTTTCTCGCCATGGCAGAGTCCAAGCAAGCTTGGCTCTGCTCATTTGGCTTAACGAAAAGGTTCTGCCAGCTATCGAGACTCAAAACGTAAGTTGAAGAGGGAGTGTAGCGGGCTACACGACCGATGAGACTTGACGTTTTGAGACCGATAGATGCAGAAGACGACCGAAATAACATGTATTCACATCGGTTTGGTTTCTAAACCTAATTTTTAGAACTGGCCTTCAGCATAAAGGCATTGTCGGACGATTCCCGCCAATGCCTTTATGCTTCTATTTCCTTGTCAGGTCTGTGTATCGCTCAAACAACTTGGCCACGCATTCGGTTTCGGTCATTCGGTTGGAGAATCCGTAGGCCGCCATCACGGCCCGGTCGTTGAGTCGGTGGGCCTGCAACAGGTCGTAGGGCATGGTTGTGGGGTCGTAGAGGTCGGCCAAGCTGCTGTCAGGGTATTTTGCCCGTGCGTCGAGAATCCCCTGCGCCGTGCGCTCAATCTCCTCGCGTTGGCTGTCGGTGGGCGCTGGCCACGGGAAGTTGTTGTATACGATGTCTTTCGAATAGCGGTAGTCGCTCTTTAATCGTCCACACACCACCCGCATCCATGCCATGTGGACATTGCTCTCCAACACGCCGAAATGGTAGAGCGTGGCGTTGGGAATGAGGTGCACGGCATTGCTGGCGAATGTTCCTTGGTGGATGAATCCCATTGGAACATATTTCCGCCTCTCAGAGGATGTTGACGGTATGATGATGGAGTCGCCCTCGGGCATGTTCTCCACATGGAAGCGTGTGGGGCGGTCGGCCAGTCGGCGTGTGCCCTCGCTCTTGCTTGCCAATCGGAGTTGGCGCACGTTCTCCACCCGCTGCTTGCAGAGTGGCATGTCGTTGATTTCCCTCGGCGTGGAGTCGCCGAGCCACAGGCAATAGCGGGGTTTCTGATGGATGAACTCCACCGAGCCATACCATGGATGGAAAAGAGGCCGCGACTTGGGTTCTCTCTTCACAAACTCTTCCATCTCCTCCTCTTCGAAGAGGTAGTTGCCGCCGTCGATGGGCTTGTTGCCGATGCCGATGTCGGGCACGTGGCAAAGCGGACGGCTTCGGCTGTAGATGAAGGTGTCGGGAGCGTCGATGAGGTAGGGATTGATGTGCTTGGCTTCGCTTGCCTTTCCATTGTCAAAGATTCGCTTCACCTCGCTGTGGTTGCCAACGCTGAAGCCCACGACCACCACATGCACGTGTGCCTTCTGCGAGGCCTCGCTGTCCCATCGGAATGTGCGGTGGGCGAAATCAATCTCCGCCCCCATCCCTATGAGGGGCGCCCAGAGGTTGGCCACCTGCTCGCCCTGTGTCACGCTGTTGGTGGAGACGAGCGCGGCGCGGCATTGGGGATGTTGGCGCATCAGCCTCACGGCCTTCAGATACCATGCGCCAACATAGTCGATGTTGCCCAGATTCCTCCAGCCGCCGCCGAAGACGTATGCCATGTCGTCCTTTTGCGTCTCCGACATCAGGCGGGCGCCCACAAACGGCGGGTTGCCGATGATGTAGTCGTATTCCACGCGCTTCCTCATGCAGGGCTTGGGACCCAGATGCTGCGACGAGGTGATGAGGTTGATGCTGTCGTATTCCGCCATCTGCTCGTTGGCCGCGTCTGGCTCGGTCTCCATGATGAGATACGTCTTCTTGGCGCGGATGGTGGGCGTGTCGTCGGGCAGTTCCATGATGTCCCAGTCCATCCTCAGCGCGTTGCCCTCGCGGATGTTGGCGTAGCTCTTCAAGGGCAGGAAGTCGATGTCGTGGTGGATGATGCGCTCCGTCTCGGCCATCATCTGGCTCTCGCTGATCCATAGGGCCGTGGTGGCCACGGTGACGGCGAAGTCGTTGATCTCGATGCCGTAGAACTGGTTGATGCTCACCTTGATGGGATTCTCAAAGGCGGGCAGTGGCTCGTAGGTGTAGATGGCCTTGATCACTTCGTTCTCCAAGCGGCGCAGCGAAAGGTAGGTCTCCGTGAGGAAGTTGCCCGAGCCGCAGGCCGGGTCGAGGAATGCGAGCGAGGCGAGCTTGTCTTGGAAATCGTGGAGCTTGCGCAGGCGCGTCCTTACGTTGCTTGTCTCCACCAGCATGGAGAACTCGTGGCCGAGGCTGTCGAGAAACAGCGGGTCGATCACCTTGTGGATATTCTCTATGGAGGTGTAGTGCATGCCACCCTTGCGCCGCGTGTCGGGGTTGAGCGTGCTCTCAAACACGCCGCCGAAGATGGTGGGCGAGATTTGGCTCCAGTCGAAGTCGGTCGAGGCGTGATGGAGCAGCACATCCCTGATTTCATCGGTGAATTGGGGGATTTCTATCTCTTCGGCGAAGAGTCCGCCGTTGGTGTAGGGAAAGGCGGCCAACTCTGGCTTGTCGTATTTGCTGCGCCGGTCGGGCGGTGTGTTCAGCTCGGCGAAGAGCCTGATCAGAGCCATGCGCATGTCCTCTGTGGGATAGTGGGCCATGTAGTCGTGGAAAACGTCGCGGCGGCCGAAGATGCCTGCGTCCTCAGCGTAGAGGCAGAACACCAAGCGCACGCAGAGGATGTTGAGATAGCGCAGCGAATGCGGGTCGGAGGCGTCATACTGTTTGACGAACGCGTCGTAGATGCGGCCCACAATCTCGCCGGCCTTCATCGACACCTCCATCTCCTTCTTCAGATGCTCGCTGCCCGTATCTACAAGAAACTGTAGGCGGTAGTATTCCTTGCCGAGGTCCTTGAGCAGGATGCGCTGCGGCTCTCCGTTGGGATTCTCCATGTCGTAGACGTCAAACTCCTCGAAGTTGCACGTCACGATCCACCGTGGCCGTTCCGAATAGGGCAGTACGGCCGAATAGCGTTGCGCCTGCTGGAATGGGGTGAGCAGCGAGCCGTCGCTCTGGCGGATGGGCTTGCGCAGGTCCTTGCCCAAGCTCTTCTGCTCGATCATCACGTGGGTAGAGGGAATCATCACGTCGATGAAGGCCGTCTTGTCCAGTCTCACCTTGTCCTCAAACTCTACGGCCTCGGTGGGACGCTCCACGCCGAAGACGCTGCCCAAAAGGTCGAGCCAGAACCGCTGGCTCTCGCCTTTCTCATAGCCTTTGCCCTGCCATCTTGCCGCAAACTTTTGGGCTGCCTCGCGCTGTTGTCTTTCTGTGTCCATAGGGAGATGAATGTTTCACCTGCAAATGTAGGCAAAAAAGCTCAAATCCCAAAGCCCGGTCGGCCGATTATGGCTATTTTGGTAAACAATAATCTAAAATAATTTGCTTATAAGTCCCATTTTTGTTATCTTTGCAGCGGAGGCAAAAAAAGAAAGTAATTCAAGATTCTTCTCGTGTCCTCAGGGGCGGGTATAAGAATCAGCTTGAAAGCCGCCATCAAAGCTGAAAGTGTTGACAATCCAATGGGCTTGGCGATGACTACCAATGCAGGTGGCCGGCCATCCACGGCTTAGGAGTCCGACTTCTACCTTCTTGGCAACTTTCCCCAAATATGTTTGGTCGTTGCGCCAACATGACATAGACATTAACAGTTATTGCTTATGATGATAAAATCATTGCTTAAAATTTCTCTCTTCGTGAAGAGGGTTCTTTTCCTGGCAGTGCTTGGCCAGTTTTGTTTTTCGGCGCAGGCGCAAGATGTCGTTTCCAAATGGAAAGGTGTTGACCCGTCTAACCTCAATCCTACGACTACCGTCTATCTCTTCAATGTGGGAACCGGCAAGTTTGTGATACATGGCAACCGATGGGGAACGCAGGCCATACTGCGCTTCCCCGATTTGGGCACAGGCTTCAAAGTGACCAACAATGGGAGCACCTATCTCTTCGACAGCGAGATCTCCAACAGTTCCGAATATAAGACGGGTAACTACCTCTCGTTGGTACTCAAAGGCCACGGCAGCGACTCCGATAACAGTTCGGACTGGGGCTACTTCATGGACAGGAATGCGGAATACAGATTCACGCTGACGCGCGTCGAGGGGACGGCGAAGGACATGTATGTCTACAAACTGTCGCAAACCTTGGACAAGACCTATTATATGACGGCCAACGCTGACGGTACTACAATCGACTATTCCCCAACCAAACCTACCGGGACGGATGGCTATTGGGTGCTCGTCACCAAACAGGCTCTTATCGAGAATCTGAAGAAAGGCTTGTTGGCCGATGACATTGGCCAGTTCGACGCCGATGCCACCTACCTCTTGGGCGACCAGAACTTCAGCATAAATAATGCGGACTTCAACAAGTGGAAGCAGGTGTCTACAGGCGAATCTGGAACCGACTACCGTTATGATTGGCGCAATTCCCGTGTCACAACCGATTGTTGGAACAAGCTGGTTGTGACAAAGGAGTGGGGGGGCGACAACGACAAAGACAAAGCGACGAACGCCATGTACAGCAATGTCTCCATCGAGGGTCAGGGCCTTTTCGCCTACTCTGACATCACTGCTCCGGCCATGGGATGGTACGTAATCCAATGCCAGGGCTTCTATGCGGGCGAAAATCCGGCCTATATGTATGCTAAGGTCGTGAGAAACAACAAAGTCGTGGACAGTACCGCCGTGCAACTCCAGGATGCTTCTTCCGACTTCCCGCCTAAAACGAGCGGCAGCATACAGACCCGCAACGACTCGAAGGGGCTCAAGGCGGGTCAGGCATTCTATGGGAACAGCAGCAACTACCTCAACCAATTGTACTTCTCTGCGCATGCCGACGACAACATTACGATAGGCATCAGCAAGCCCAAAGCGACAGAGAGCGGCGTGGACTACTCTCCCAACTACCATCACGATCTGGACTATGTGGCTGTAGACAATTTCCAGCTCAAGTTTTTCGGCGTGAGCCCAGTCGTCTTCATCGACGATAAGGATAATCTCGCCTATCTGGACAATCAGAATTCGGTTACGGAAAATGTACCCAACGCCAGCACGATGCTGAAACGCAACATGACGCTTGGCCAATGGAACACGCTGGTATTGCCCGTCGACATGTCGTCCGCCCAGCTGAAGGCTGCCTTTGGCGATTTAGTGCAGCTGGCGCAGTTGTCCGCTCTCAACGGCACTGTGCTCGATTTCAAGTCGGTGGACCTCTCTGACGACAATCCGCAGTCTCTGACGGCGGGACACATATACATCATCAAGCCCCAACAATCTCCTGGTGTAAACTCCGTAACCATCAGGGCCGATGGCACTGCCGAGACGGAGTATGGGCCTTTCTACAACATCGGACGTCACTCTTACGAAGGCCTTAACCCGAAGGATCTCTCCGTGACCGAGTCTTCACCCGACGGGGTAATGACGGCTCATGGCACCTACGTCAATACTACCTGTCCGTCCGGCTCCTACGTTCTGAGTCATGGCGATATGTACCATATCAAGAAAGAGACTCCTGTCAAGGGATTCCGTTGCTGGTTCACCTTCAACGGCAATGCCCCGAAGAATGTCTCCTTGGCGATCGATGGCATTGCCGAAGGGGCCATACCCACCGGGCTTGAAGACCTCGTCGACACCAGGCTCCAGCCCTCTGACATCTACAATGCCAATGGTCAGCTGGTCCGCCGGGGAGCCACTACGCTTGATGGTTTGCCCAAAGGTGTCTATATCGTGAATGGTAAGAAAATAGCAGTACAATGATCAGGAGGACAGACTTATGAACAAGAAAAAGAATCCATATACCCCCCCAAAGTCCGAGGCAATGTATTTTCAACCCACACCGCTCATGCAGCCATCCGCTTGGCGGGTAAATGATACCGACTTCAAGATGATAAAGTATATCGAGGGTGATTTGCCCGGGGGTTATGAAGTGGAAGCCAAGAAGGGTACCTTCGACAACGATTCGAGCGATGTGCAGTGGTGAAGGATCCACGGCAATGGGATAGGAATTGGTTGGCGGATATCGCTGGTTCTTATTGAATAGTATCCTAAGGCAGGGCGGAAACTATGATCCGCTGCAAGGGATCCGGCTTTTCCCGGCCCTTGCAGCGGATTTCTGTTTCCGAACCCTCCTTCGCCGCTGCCATCCCTCCCCGGTCGTACGCCGTCGAGTGGGCAGGCTGCTCTTTCTTATAGCAGGGCTATATCCTCTGCCTTGAGGCCTGTGAACTGCATGATGAGCCTGTCGTCCATCCCGCCCTGTTTCATCTTTCGTGCTGTCTCTTTCAAGGCTTCCGTGCGTCCCTCTGCACGTCCTTCGACGCGACCCTCGGCACGTCCCTCAGCGCGACCCTCAGCGAGTCCCTCAGCGCGTCCTTCCTCACGTCCTTCCTCACGTCCTTCCAGCCTGCCCTCTCCGCGCGCTGTGAATATGTTGTCCCTGAGGATGACCACGTTGTCCAGATGGCGGTAGTAGGCGTTCCGCTCGGCCGGTGTCATTCGGTCAATCTGCAGTTTCTTCCGCGCCTCGTCAAGGCCCGGCGCCGTGGCGTCGTGGGGGATTTCCGATGTGTTGAGGAAGTAGATCCACTGCTCCAACGGCACCTTGCTCCACTTGTTGAAATCGTTGACCTTCAGGATGAAGTACTCGGGGTAGAGGTCGCTGACGGTGTCCACCTTGAACTTCTGTTGCTGGAACGGGGAGAGCGACAGCAGCTCGCCGTTGTGTATGCCGCGGAACTCGGTCTTGCCATGATATACGATGTCTGTGCCCCCGCCAAGGTTGAAGTAGACGATGTTCACGCTGTAGACCTTGCGGATGTGCTCATAGTTCTCTCCGCGGTTGATGTACTCAGTGACAAGCTTCGAGGTTCCGAAGAGCATTCGCTGGAAGTAGGCAAATTCCGACTCGTTCTGCACCTCAATGAGGTACAGCTCGCCCTTGTCGTCCTCAGCGAGGACATCTACACGGTTCTGCTTGTCGTCCTTGTCCTCCTGGTTGCTCTCGCTCTCGAGGAGCTTCTGAATCTTTATCGTTTTGCCGAGCAGGGTGGTGAGGAACCCCTCGAGGACTCCAAAGTTGGCTTTGTCGCGGAGCAGCCGTTTCATCGCCCAGTCGAATCTGATATACTGTTGCTGTTTGTCCATAGCTTTATTTTTTTGCAAATATACCCTTTTCTTTTTACATCACCAAGTTTTGTGGATAGAGAAAGCGAAACTTTTACTCCCTCAGAATACCAAAGGCGAGAAGGAGGAAAGGCGCAGCCCGCTCATTGGCAGCGCGCGCAGCCTATTGATGGCAAAGGGCCGCCGTGGTACGGCTCATGCCGAACACGGGCGGCCCCTTGCCACTCAATTCCTAAGTTCTAACTCTTTGATAGCTCCCGACTATTTGAGGGTTACTTCCACAATCGTGTCCACTCCCGATGGAATGGACGAAAGTGAGAGGGTGACACCGCCCGGGCAGCGCGTGACGGCGACGGGCTTCTTGTCGGCATACATCACGGCCTTCCTCACATTCTCCACAGGCAGGAACAGACTCTTGTCCTGCAAGTTGAGGATGTGCACGTAGAGCGTCTTGCCGCGCTGCGTCGTGGCTCCCCAGTCGTGGGGCGGGACGATGCCGCCCCGCGTGCCGTAGATGGTCTCTCCGTTGGCGCGCATCCATTTGCCGATGGCTTTCAGACGGTCGAGGCTCTCCTGCGGCAGCTTCCCGTCGGGACGCGGCCCAATGTTGAGCAGCAGGTTGGCGTTGCGCCCGGCCGTGTTGACGAGCAGCCGGATGATGTCGTCGGCCGACTTGTAGTTCTTGTCGGTGATTTTGTAGCCCCAGCTGTCGTTCATCGTCTGGCAGGTCTCCAACGGCAGTTGGCTCACATCCTGCCCGCTGAGTCCCGCCTTGTTCTCGCCCGGCACGTCGCGCTCGAAAATCTGGATGTCCTCCCCTGCGAAGGGCGACTGGTGGTGGTTGTTGGCCACGAGGCACTGGGGCTGCAGTTTGTGGATGAGCCGGTATTGCTCGTCGAGTCTCCAGTCGAAGGGCGTGGGGTCGCTGTCGTGGTCCCACCAGCCGTCGAACCAGATGCAGTCCACGCGCCCGTAGTTGGTCAGCAGTTCGGTGAGCTGTTGCTCCATAAACTTGAGATACCCATTGTAGTCCTGCCTGTCGGTGGGGCGTCCCGTCCCTTTTCCCGTGCGCCCGAGAGGATAGTCGGGCCGTTGCCAGTCGAGGTGGCTATAATAAAGATGCAGCGACAGCCCCTCTTTGTGGCAAGCGTTGGCCAGGTCGGCCAGCACGTCGTGGGCGTAGGGCGTGCCGTCGACGATGTTGTAGGTGGAAGCGGCTGTCTTGAACATGGAGAAGCTGTCGTGGTGACGCGTGGTGAATGTGACATACTTCGCCCCAGCATCCTTGAAGGCCTCCACCCATTCGTTGGCATTGAACTTCGACGGATAGAAGCCGTCGGCCAAGTGGCGGTATTCCTGATAGTTGATGTCGCGGTTGTGCATCACCCATTCGCCCTGTCCCAACATGGAGTAGATGCCCCAATGGAGGAAGATGCCGAATTTCTGGTCCTGAAACTCCTGTTGCGCCTTCTTGATTTCCGCGGAAGGCTCATAGCTCTGTGCGGCGGCAGCGGTCAAGGCAAGGGCTGCCGCAGCCGTGAGAAATAACTTTTTCATTATGAAGGATTTAAGATTTGTTTGGTTCGTAGCGGGCGGCCACAAAGCTGTTGCAGCCCATCGTCCATTCAATGGCTTTCAGGCCGCCAGCACTTGGACAAGCGACAGCCGTCATTTCTTCATCACCTTGTAGGTTTTGCCACCCTTGCGCACGATGTAGATGCCCGCGGGAGCCGACATGTAGTCGATACGTCGGCCGGAGAGGTCGTAGAAGTTGACAGGTCCCGAGAGGCTGCTCGCGTCTACAGTGGCAATGGCCGAGAGGTCGGTCAATGTCTGTAGGATGATGGGTTTGGACACGGCGGTGCGCTGTCCCTTGGCGGTGGCGTAGACCTGGTAGGAATATTGCGTGCCGGGGCGCAGTCCGTGGATGGCCAGTTCGTTGGCTTTGCCCGCATCGAGGTCGCGCATCCCCACCACGGGATGGTCTTGGGGCATGGCCACGGTGACGTTGATGTCGTCGATGCAGGCGTAGCCTCCCGACTGTCGGTTGAAGCTGATGCATACTGCGTATGCGCCGTCGAAAGTGTAGTTGGCGGTGGAGTCCTTGCCCTCAACGGTAAGCAGCGTGCCCGCTGTGTGCCAGAAGCCATTGGAGTCGAGCGTGCGGATGCAGAGGCTGTTGCCCGATTGGCTGCCGCACCACCAGAATCGCAGTCCTTTGATGAGCGAGTCGCCCATGGCAATGATGAGTAGCGAGTCGCGGTCTTTGTGAAGCCGGAGCGAGAAGATGCCGCTCTTGCCGTAGAAGTCGTTGCTGAGCGAATTTGACGACGACGACCAGCCAAAGGGCAGGGGAGAGTCGACGCCCGGGAAACCATAGCTGATGGTGCCGGTGGTGTCGGGCACCCGTTCGAAGACGCTCACGAAATAATGCTCCGCATTGGCCACGGGTTGCCAGCGGGCCACGAAGGAGTGGTCGGCGATGTTGGTGGGCTGTGATGCCTTGCAGGGAAGCTCTGAGAACTGGAGTGGGGTGGTGGATTGCTCAAGCTCTGTGGTGGAGGCCGTGAGGCCGTCTACGATGGCGCGGAGCTGGAGGGTGTAGTGGGTTTGCGGCGACAGGCCGGTGAGCGTCAGTACGGTGTCGGTGAGGTGGTCGTAGGTGACGCAGCCGTTCTCGCTGCTGACCGTCAACACGTAGTCTGCTCCTGGATGTGCGCCGTGCCAGGCCACTTGCATGGAGCGCCCCTTTATATTACTCGCAGACAGGGTCGTGCCTCCCCCGTCGCTGTCTGTCTCGCTTGGGGCGGCGGCTTGGGCTTGCTGCGTGGTGATGAGGACGAACGGCAAGAGCAAGCACAAGATGATTTGATGCACGATTGTCATAACGTCGGTAATATAAAGGTTTGGATGTTCAACTTGGCAAAGATACAAAAATTATCGTACACGCGATATGCTCTGACGTTATTTTTTTTAGGCCGGTTCTAAAAATTAGGATTAGAAACCAAGCCGATAAGGATACATGTTGTTTCG
>SAMEA3663103__coassemble_299_pt1 | contig 27292 bp, 25 predicted proteins | sample SAMEA3663103__metabat2_high_PE_013 | metagenome-assembled genome bin SAMEA3663103 (sample SAMEA3663103) | pig gut metagenome | biome: pig gut; feature: pig-associated habitat; material: faeces | place: France | collected 2012 | reverse complement strand
CGCCGCCAACCCCAACGCCACAGCCGACGAGCGAAAGGCCTTCAGCCTCTTGGCCGAGGGCATCACCGCACAGGCCACGGCCCACAAGGTGAAGCCGCGCAAGATGGTTTGCGACGACCAGATCGTGTGGGGACGGTCGCCCGTGCGCATCGACATCGCCGGCGGCTGGACCGACACGCCGCCCAACTGCATCCTGGAGGGCGGCAACGTGGTGAACCTCGCCATAGAACTCAACGGCCAGCCACCCATACAGACCTACGTGAAGCCCTGCAGCGACTTCCATGTCGTGATTCGCAGCATCGACCTCGGCGTATCGGAGACGGTGACAACCTTTGCCGACCTTGCCGACTTCAACCACGTGGGCAGCGCCTTCTCCATACCCAAGGCGGCATTGGTGCTTTGCGGTTTCCATCCCGACTTCTGCGCCGAACGATTCCCGTCGCTCGAAGCGCAGCTGCGCGACTTCGGCTGCGGCATCGAGATCACGCTGCTCTCGGCCATCCCCGCAGGCTCGGGACTGGGCACGAGCAGCGTGCTGGCCGCCAATGTGCTGGGAACGCTCAACGACTTCTTGGGCTGCGGATGGGACAAGACCGAGATAGGCAACCGCACGCTTATCTTGGAACAGCTCCTCACCACGGGCGGCGGCTGGCAGGACCAGTTTGGCGGACTGCTGCAAGGCGTGAAACTGCTCCATACCGAGCCAGGATGGAACCAGAGTCCACAAGTGAGGTGGCTGCCCGACGACCTCTTCACACGCCCGGAATACCGTGAGTGCCATCTGCTCTACTACACAGGCATCACGCGCACGGCAAAGAAAATCTTGGCCGAAATCGTGCGCCGCATGTTCCTCAACGAGCACGACGAGTTGGAACTGCTGCGCCAGATGAAGGGACACGCCTTGGAAATGTACGATGCCATACAGCGCAACGACTTCGTGCAGATGGGACGGCTCATACGCAAGACGTGGCAGCAGAACCAACTCCTCGACAGCGGCACGAATCCTCCCGAGGTGGCGGCGCTGACGCGGGAAATCGACGACCTCTGCTTGGGCTACAAACTGCCGGGAGCCGGCGGTGGCGGCTATCTCTACATGGTGGCCAAGGATCCCCAGGCCGCCGTGCGCATCCGGCAGACACTCTCCGCCCATCCGCTCAACCCACGCGCCCGCTTCGTCGACATGGCCCTGAGCAGGGAGGGAATGGTGGTGAGCAGAAGCTAAGGCAACCCATATCCCACAACCCACAACTCATAGAAATGGCTTATACTTACAAATATCCGCATCCGGCCGTGGCTGCCGACTGCGTGGTGTTCGCCCACAAGCAGGGCGAAGCTCCCATGGTGCTGCTCATAGAAAGGAAGAATGAGCCGTGCAAAGGCCAATGGGCCTTTCCCGGCGGGTTTATGGACATCGATGAGACGGCCGACGACGCGGCGCGGCGCGAGTTGAGGGAAGAGACGGGACTCGCGGTGGCCGACATCCATCAGATTGGTGCCTTCACCACCGTGGACCGCGACCCGCGCGAAAGGGTGCTGTCGGTGGCCTTCTGGACAGACGTGGAGGGAATGCCCGAAGTCTGTGGAGGCGACGACGCCCGGCGCGCGCGCTGGTTTCCGCTCACCGAGCTGCCACCTTTGGCCTTCGACCATGCGGAGATTCTGCGGCGCGCCTTGTATCTCAAGCAAAAGGGGGTGGCATGATACTGCAGACTCCCGTAGAAGTTCCCGCCCCCTCGTGGCGCATACTCCCCACGGACCGAATGGCCTTCGTGGGCAGCTGCTTCGCCGACAACATCGGGCAAAGGTTTGCCAACGACCACTTCCAGACCGTGGTGAATCCATACGGGGTGATGTACAACCCCGTGAGCGTGATGCATACCGTGGCGGGGCAACCCTACCCCTGCGAGGGCGACGCCCAACCGATAGACTGCGACGTGGCTGTCGTCTCGCTTGGCACGAACCATGTGTATGTTGAACTCAGCAGCGGAAGAATCGTCGACAACTGCCGCAAGCGGCCCCAACGCGAGTTCCAGGAGCAGACGTTGGACGTGGCGGCCTGTGTGCAGGCCCTGCGCCAGTGCGTGGAGCATCTGCGGAGGCATAATGCGGCAGTACGCATCGTGTTCACGGTCAGTCCCATCCGCTATCGCAAGTATGGTTATCATGGGAGCCAGTTGAGCAAGTCAACCTTGCTGCTCGCCATCGACCAGCTGATGGCCGAGGAGGCATCAGACAGGCTGTATTATTTTCCGAGTTACGAGATTGTCAACGACGAGCTGCGCGACTATCGGTTCTATCAGCCCGACATGCTGCATCCCTCAGAGCAGACCGTAGACTATCTCTACGAGCGCTTCCGTGAGGCGTGTTTCTCCGAGGCCGCAAAACAGATGGTTGCCGAATGGCGCCCTATCCGCGAGGCCCTCGCCCACAAGCCATTCCATCCCGACAGCAGCGACTATCGGAAATTCCTCGCCGAGACCTTGCGAAAGAAAGAGGCGTTTGAGAGGAAGTTTTTGGGCGACAAAGGTTAGGACGCATCCCATAAAGCCTGTAGACCCCAATAGATCCACAGTTCAAGCCCAAGTTTCGGTATGCGCCAGACAGCGGCGGCAGTCGGCTGTTTGCGTGGTCGATAGGCCTACTCCCAAGCGTCCGGCTCTTCGTCTTCGGCCTCAAACTCCGAGTCCTTGGATAGTTGGGAGCTATGGGACGTGTGATTGCTCAACTTCAATTCGTTGCTGCCCTGCAGCAACTCCGTGGGTTCCACTTGTCTCAACCAAACTCGCGGGACGATATATTCTTTTCCATTCATAGCCAATAGGACAAAAGGTTACTTCACAATGATTTTCTTTCCATTCTTGATATAGACACCGGCGGGAAGACGGCTGGGAAGCATACGCACACCGGCAAGGGAATAGACGGCATCGCGGGCTGGGTTGAGGCCGACAGACTTGACTGCCGTCACCTCCTTGTCGAAAGAGAAGGCTTTCGACGCAATGGCTTCCTTCAAGGCCAAGAACGCCTTGTGTGCGCCCGAGGCGAAGGCGGCGCCATTGTCCTGCCCCCAATAGAAGCCGATGTTCGCTCCCTCATCGTCCAAGGACAACTTGTAATAGTATTTGGCATTGGTGACACTCGTGTTCTGCTCTGTGTCATAGCCATAGAGGTCTGACTTCCCAGGGGCAGTGCCTTCGGTGGTGGCCGACTCAAAAGTGTAGGTTCCCTCCTTGCCTTTCAGCACCACAGCCGTGGCTTGGGGAATCACGTCGCCCGCCACATACTCCTTGGTGTTGACCAACAGCCCGTTCTCCACCGCGTAAGTCTTTGCAACCACGCCCTCCGGCACGGTCAATGCGCGGTCGCCATAATACAAGGTGGCATAGCCTACTGAAGAGATGGAAACTGCAGCGGGGTCGAGAACCTCCTGGAAGAGGACGAGAGTAGAATACGTACTTTCCGAAACAGAAAACTTGTTAGATGACTCTCTAACTATCCTATACTTCCTTTGGTTCTGGTTCTGAAAGATGAACTTGATCCCATTTGCAGAAGAGTTGATGTTCCAACGGCAATCGTTCAACTGCGTATCAGCAAGATAAAACCACGACGAGGGTTTATCAACTCTCAAATACTTACCATTCTGCTGTTGAATAACCCAAGCTTTATTAGAACCACTCACTACCTGAAGCAAAATAAAGCTATAATTGTCGTCTTGTATGGAAAGTTCATTCTGACCTTCCAATTGGAGAGCATCTGAATCCAGATTACCAGCTCTTGAGATATTTTTTGCAACGAACACCTCGGTAGGATAATCATCACCTCCATACGCGATGAGATACCTTCTTCCACTAATCAACTGGTCGGTGGACGTGATCCGCTTGAAAGTACGGATGGGAGCGGCTTCTTTGTAAGGAGTCGGAGTAGGGTGTTCTTTTGATTCAGCTGCCCAAATTGGGGAGGCAGCAAGTGCGGTGAGGTTCACGAAAAAGGCAAACAACAAAAGCACGGTCTTAGCTTTAAAGTTCATATAGAATTACTGGTTAGGATTAGATAAGGCAAAAGTAATATTTTTGCTGGAGATAGCAAAAAATATGACAGAAAAAAATTAGTGGGAGGCCTTTGGAAAAGCAATCGCACAGCTCTTGTGTGCCGAATCATCATCAACTAAGCTTTTCCAGTGCCTCCACTAATCCTTACATTGGCTCTTTGTCCTTTCCATCAAAGGTGCGGAAAACGAGGTAAGTGCCATCGGCCTCCAAGTCCACGTGGGTGCCGAGGGCTTCGTTGAGACTGCCACACCAGAGCCGTTCAAACGCCCAAGGTTTCCACCTGAGGCCGTTGGCACTGAGCTGGTGGCAGGAGAAATTGAAGATGCTCACCTGCTGGTGGGGAAAGACCTCAAGCGTGGCGTTGCCATGAAGGGCCACAAACCATCCATGGTCGGTGACCATAATGGGGTTGAGGCCAAACTCATCCTTGTAATAGGCCATCAGCGAAATGTTGGCTATCGTATGGTCCTCGCGCTTGCCCGTGGCTCCAAGATAGCAGATGGCCTTGTCGGCCGACTGCTTGAACGAGGGCAAAGCCATCATCCACCGCGTGGCCTTGGTCAGGTCGTTGGAGTCCTGTTCGGCAATGGGATGCCAAAGAGAGGCAAAACGCTTGCGCAATTCATCGGGTATGGAATCGCCGTCGCCCACAATGGCCGTGGGCCGCAGCCCCCGCTTGTAGGCTGTCAATGCAGCCCGGTCGCAACAGACCAACTGCTCCGCATGGGAAAGCAGGCTGCAAGCGATGTCCCGCTGCGGCGCGTCGCCATCGGCGAGGACCACATGGGCGAAGCGGCTCTGGAGGTTCAACAAGGGATAGCTCATGCCTGCTTCATCATTTTCTTCCACTTGAAGTATCCCATCACGGCGATGACGACATAGAGGCCATAGAGGGAAGCCTTGAAAGGCAGGTCCTTGATGATATAGAGATAGCAGCTCACTGCGTCGACGAGAATCCAGAAAAACCACTGCTCGATGTATTTCCGAGCCAATGTCCACAGCCCAACAAAGCTCAGGGCGTTGGTGAAGGCGTCAAGCACGGGGATGTTGGAGTTGGTGTAATGGGAGAGGACAAACCACGTCGCCACCCAGGCGACGAGGAAGAACAAGAGGGCCGGCACATAGAGGCGGCGCGGCATGTGGGTGATAGGCATTTGCTCGCCCTCCTTCTGGTCGTGCTTCTTGCAGAATTTCCACACGATCCATCCGTAGATGGCGGCGACCGTGTAATAGACGGCCATCGCCGCGTCGCCGTAGAGTCCGTGGCTCCAATAGAGAAAGATGTCGAGCGCGGGCATGACAATGCCCACGAGCCACAACATGATGCTCGCACGGTATTCCAACCAGATGTAGACCAGACCCAAGAGGGTGGTGATGATGTCGAGATATGCCATACAAAATTGGTCCTTGCCCCTACTGCATCTAAAGGTAGAAAGGCAAGCCCCCCAACACTCCCTCTCCCCCACCGGATGGGAGAGAGGCGCGTGTTGTGCGGGGCGCCAGGGATAGCGGGTAAAAGGGTTAGAAATTGATGCTCAGATGAGCCATGCAGTTGAACGGAGCGGAGGGAGCGAAGCCCACTGCGCCGTCGTCGCGCACGCCCCAAGTGTTGACGGCGATGGTGTTGCCGTTGGCGTCCTTCTCAAACTGGGGAGCTGCCCATCCGTTGTTGTCGTATTTCTTGCTGAAGAGGTTGTAGACCGAGAAGCCGATGGTGGCGTCCTTGAGTCCCAAGCGCTTCCACGAGAAATGATAGTCCAAGGAAAGGTCGGTGGTCCAGTGGTCGCCGAGCGTCAGCGTCTCCATGGTCGTGTTGCCGTCGGCATCCTTGCACTGCATCTTCTTGAAGCCTGTGTTGGTGAGGTACTGCTCACCCACGAAGCGTTCCACAATCTTGGCCTCGAAGCCTTTCCAGCTGAAGGTCATGATGGAGTTGAAGATAATGTCGGGCGAGAAGCTCAGAGGCTGTGTGCCGAGGTCCACCACCGTCTGATAGTCGTCGAGCGTCACTTTCATGTTCTTCACCCTGTTGCGCGAGAACGTGGCGTTGGCGTCCCAGCGGAACCAGTCTGCGGGCAGCCAAGCGGCCTGCAGCTCTGCGCCCATGCGGTAGCTGTCCTTGACGTTGCGGGTGATGGCATTGCCGATGGGGTCGAGCTCGCCGGTGAGGACAAACTGGTTGTCGTAGTCCATCCAGTAGAGGTTGAGGCCGGCGCTGAACCTCGGGCTGCGATAGTTGTAGCCCAACTCAAGGTCGTTCAGCCGCTCTGCCTTGGGATAGGAGATGCCGTTGGAGGCGTAGTCCTTGTAGTTGGTGCGTGTGGGCTCGCGGTGGCTGATGGCGTAGGAGGCATACACCTGGTGGTTGGGCGTGATGTCGTAGTTGACGCCGAACTTGGGATTGAAGAAATCGAAGTTGTCCTTGAAGATGAACTTGCCGTCAGGGTTGCTGCCAAACTCGTCGTTGGGATCCTGCAGCTTGTACATCACGTGGCGATACTGCAGGTCGACGAAGGCGGAGAGGCCGGGCAGGAACTGGTAGCTCACTTTGCCGTAGATGTTGCCGTCGGTCTTCTTGGCGTTGTTGCGGTAGTACTCAAAGTCGGGCAGCAGCTCATACTGTGTCTGCTTGGCCCAGACGACACGCCCGAAGTGGTCGCCGTCGTATTTGTTCCAACCGCCTCCGAGGGTTGCGCTCAGGTTGTTGCCGTCGCTGTAGTTGAGGTCGGCAATGGCTCCATAAAAGTCGTTGTCCATCTTCTTCTGGCGGATGAGGTCCGACTTGAAGCCCTTGTCGGCCAGTCCGTATTTCACGAGCTTGTCCTTATAGCGGTATTGCTCGTAGTAGCCCTGTCCTTTGGTGTAGTGGAGGGCGGCGTGGAGGTTGAGCTGGTCGCAGAAGCGCTGGGTGAGGATGATCTGGTAGTTCTGCTGGTGGTAGTTGTCGGTTTGGTTCTTATAATATAAGGTGTGTCCCTCATCGTCCTTGTATTCGCCGCAAGGATTGTAGCGGCGGCCGAAGATGCTCTGCTGGTACTTGCTGGAGTAGTCCCAGGCGTGGTAGGTCTGCTCCTGTCCGTTGTAGGTGAGGAGCTTCACCATGGTGTTGTCGGAGAAGTATCCCCCTTGGAGGAAGTAGCTGTTGAGCTTGGTCGAGGCCCTGCGGATGTATCCCTTGGAGCCGATGTTGCTCAATCGGCCCTGCACGCCCCAATGTCCGCCCAAGAGGCCTGTGCTGAAGCGGAAGGTTTCCTTGTGGCTATAGTAGGAGCCGCCGCTGAGGTCGAGCCCCATGTAGGGCTTGACGCCAATGTTTTCGGTGAGCATGTTGACGGTGGCTCCAAAGGCGCCGGCGCCGTTGGTGGATGTGCCTACGCCACGCTGTACCTGCATCGACTGCACGCTTGAGGCGAGGTCGCCTATGTTGACCCAATAGAGGCCGCTCGACTCGGCGTCGTTCTGCGGGATGCCGTTCACGGTGATGTTGATGCGCCCCGGGTCGGTTCCGCGCACGCGCAGCGTGGTGTAGCCAATGCCATTGCCGGCATCTGAAGTGGTGATGACACTGGGTGTGAGCGACAGCAGGTAAGGAATGTCCTTGCCGAAGTTGACAGCCTGCAGCTCCTTGCGGCTCACATTCTGGAAAGCCATAGGCGTTTTGTTTCCAGCTCGCGTAGAGGCCACAACCACTGTCTGGAGCTGATACGTGTGGAGAGAGTCGGCAGGCACTTTCGCGTTGTCGTTTCCAGCCCATGCCGAAGATGTCGCCATGCCGAGAAGCATGGAAGCCAAAATTACATCTTTTTGCATTTAATTAAAGAAAAAGAAATAATAAAACAATATTAAGGGACTACCTTCCCTGCGCCGGCATTACCCGTTTCAGGTTCGATGGGTTTAATCTCAGCCATGCCACATAGCACAGCACCCCCTAAGCTTGCACTCTGCAAGCGGTGCAAAGATAGACATTTTTTGGGATATATAAGCAATTATTCAAGTTTTTTTTGCCCAATCCATTGCCGCCAACAGAAAGTCCCCCGACTTGGCCCGACAAACCGGCCAAATCGGGGGATTATAGGCCGGTTCTAAAAATTAGGTTTAGAAACCAAGCCGATATGGATATATGTTATTTCGGTCGTCTTCTGCATCTATCGGTCTCAAAACGTCAAGTCTCATCGGTCGTGTAGCCCGCTACACTCCCTCTTCAACTTACGTTTTGAGTCCCGATAGCTGGCAGAACCTTTTCGATAAGCCAAATGAGCAGAGCCAAGCTTGCTTGGACTCTGCCATGGCGAGAAAAGGTGGGCGATAGGCCAATACGCCTCGACCTAATTTTTTAGAACCGACCTTTAATGCATAATTGGCGTTCGCGCCATTTGCCAACACCCTACTGAAGAGAGGGAGTCAGTCTTGGAAGTAGACGCGCTTCACGCGGTTGCTGATGCCTGTCAACACCTCGTAGGGTATGGTCTCCAGCACATCGCTCAGCACGGTCACGGGCAGATGCTCGCCGAAGATTTCCACGCTGTCTCCCTCCTTGCAGTCGATGCCGGTCACGTCGATCATGGCCACGTCCATACAGATGTTGCCCACATAGTAGGCCTTCTGCCCATTGACCAAACAGTAGCAATGGCGGTTGCCCAACTTGCGGTTGAGTCCGTCGGCATATCCGATGGGAATGGCGGCGATCACGCTGTCGTGGTCTATCTTGCCCTTGCGGCTGTAGCCCACCGTGTCGCCGGCCGGAACGTTGCGCATCTGCAGGATGGTGGTCTTCAGCGTCGAGACCACGTTGAGCTGGCGGTTGGTGCGTGGGTCGATGCCATAGAGGCCAAGCCCCAAGCGGCACATGTCGAGCTGACGCTCGGGGAAGTGCTCTATGCCAGCCGAATTGTCGATATGGCGCAGGATCTTATGGCTGAAGGCCGACTGGAGCTTGCGGCTTCCCTCATCGAAGAGGGCGAACTGCCGCGCGCTGAAATCGTCGAAGTCGTCGCTGTCGGACCCCACGAAGTGGGAGAACACCGACCGCGGGATGACGGCCGACTGGTGCTTGAGGCGGCGTATCAGCTCATCCATGTCCTTCTTCGGGTCGAAGCCCAGCCGATGCATGCCCGTGTCGAGTTTGATGTGTACGGGATAGTCGGTGATGCCCTCCTTCTCGGCTGCCTTCACCAAGGCATCGAGCAGTCGGAAGCTGTAGACTTCTGGCTCAAGGTCGTAGTCGAACATGGTCTTGAAGGCGGTCATTTCGGGATTCATCACCATGATGTTGGCAGTGATGCCGTTGCGGCGGAGCGTCGCCCCCTCGTCGGCCACAGCCACGGCCAGATAGTCCACCCGATGGTCCTGCAGCGTCTTGGCAATCTCCACGGCGCCGGCTCCGTAGGCGTCGGCCTTGATCATGCACACCAACTTGGTCTCGGGCTTGAGGAACGAGCGGTAATGGTTGAGGTTCTCCACCACCGAGTTGAGGTTCACCTCGAGCGTGGTCTCATGCACTTTCTGCACGAGCAGCTCGGTAATCTGGTCGAAGCCGAAAGAGCGCGCGCCCTTGACCAGTATCACCTCGTTGTGGAGATGGTGGAACACGTCGCTGTGGACAAACGACTCCACGCCACGGAAGAAATACTTCTCGCCCACGTGGATATGCCCGGCGTTGGCGCACATGTCGGGGCCAATGCCTATGAACTTGTTCACACCGCGCTTCGAGCACAGCTCGCTCACGGTCTCGTAAAGCTTTTGGGGATCCTCTCCACTCTGGCAGATGTCGCTCAGGATGATGGTGTGGCGGCGGTCCTGGTGGTCGGGGCGGCGGTTCATGAAGTCGAGGGCTATGTCGAGCGAGTTGATGTCGGAGTTGTAGGAGTCGTTGATGAGCGTGCACTCGCGCTGCCCCTCCTTCACCTCCATGCGCATGGCGATGGGTTCCAGGCGCTGCATGCGCTCCTCAAGGGTCTTGGCGTCGATGCCCATGCACAGGCACACGGCCATGCAGATGATGGAATTGGTGATGCTGGCCTCGTCGATGTAGGGGATGGTGTATTGGCGGCTCTTGCCCTGCTTATATACATATTCTATAATAGTGGCGGCCTCGCCCTTGTTGATGCCCTTGATGAACATCGGCGCCTGCCTGTCGGTGGCCGACCAGTAGAGCCGCTCGCCCTTCTCGTCGAGCTGGGCGGCCATCTTGGCCACGATGGGGTCGTCGGCATCGTAGACCATCGTATGGGCATCGTGGAACAGGAGCATCTTCTGGCGGCACTTCTCCTCCATGGAGCCGAAGTTCTCCTGATGGGCTGCGCCGAGGTTGGTAAGCACGGCGATGGTGGGCTGTATGATGTCGCGCAGGGCCTGCATCTCTCCCGGCTTGCTGATGCCCGCCTCGAAGACGCCCACCTGCGTGTCGTCGTTCATGAGCCAAACGCTCAGAGGCACGCCTATCTGCGAGTTGTAGCTGCGGGGCGAGCGCGTAACGACCATTGACGGCGAAAGCAACTGATAGAGCCACTCCTTCACCATGGTCTTGCCGTTGGAGCCGGTGATGCCGATAATGGGAATGTCGAACTCATCCCTGTGGCGCTCGGCCAGACGCTGCAAGGCCTTGAGCGGACTCACCACTTTCAGGAAATTGGCCTGGGGATACATCCGCTCATAGTCTTGGGGTACATTGACGACGACAAAATTGTGAACGCCACGGCGATAAAGCTCGGGAATGTAGTTGTGGCCGTCGTTGCGCTCAGAGTGGAGCGCAAAGAAGAGCGTCTCTTCGGGAAAGCAGAGTGAACGACTGTCGGTGAGAAGAAAACCAATCTTTGCCGGTGCGCTTCCAAACCGGTGGGCGCCTATCAGCGTTGTTACTTGCTCAATGGTAAAAGTCATCTTTTTCTGATTTATTGATTCGCTTGCAAAAGTAGCCAAATTTTATCATAGTAGCAAAACCACACCCATGATTTTTCCAAAATGGATATAAAATCACAGGGCTGGCAACAGGAGGGGATTGCGCCAGCCCATGTTGTTCCCACAGCCCGGATGGGGCCATCGGGCAGGCGACCTTGCTGATTGTTGCACGTCTTTAAAACTTTTGCAACGGCAACGTAACAACTTTGAACGACCTTTGCACCAAAATCAATCCAACCACACAATGAGAAGACTCTTCCTTATGACGGCTGCGTTCTTGATAGCGATGGGAACCGGCGCACAAGAGAACAAGGACCAAAGGACATTGGACATTCACGGAACCATCCGCGGCAAGTATGAATACCAGACCAAGGAGCGGGAGGGGCGCTTCGAGGTGCGCAACGCCCGCTTCAGCCTCTCGGGCAATGTGAACGACCGCGTGGGCTACAAGGCCGAGATAGACCTCTCGGAGGAGGGGAAGATCAAGATGCTCGACGCCTACGGCCGTGTCAACCCGTGGAACTCGCTGCAGCTCACCATTGGCCAGATGCGCGTGCCCTTCACCATCGACGCCCACCGCTCGCCCCACCAGCAGTATTTCGCCAACCGCTCGTTCATCGCCAAGCAGGTGGGCAACGTGCGCGACGTAGGCTTCACGGCGGGCTACACCTTCCGTCCCGGCTTCCCCGTCATTCTTGAGGCCGGCCTCTTCAATGGCTCGGGGCTGACCAACCAAAAGGATTTCTGGACCAACAAGGTGAACTTCTCCGCCAAGGCACAGATGTTCTTCCCGGGCGGTTTCAACCTCACGCTGAGCACGCAAAAGGTGCGCCCCGACCAGGTGGGCATCATGATGTACGACGCCGGAGCCTACTACCAGGCCAAAGGCTGGCACATCGAGGCCGAGTATCTCTACAAGCACTACTCCAACAACGCCTTCGACGACGTGCACGCTTTCGACGGCTTTGTCAACTACGACATCAAGGTGGGCGGCAAGAAGCCCCTCATCCGCAAGGTCTCGCCCTTGGTGCGCTACGACTACATGTCGGACCACAGCGACGGCACAGCCAACGAAGCGGGGAAACTCTACATCACCGACTACCAGCGTTCGCGCATCACGGGCGGCGTGACGCTGTCGTTGGGCGGCCCGTTTGTGTCAGACCTGCGCCTCAACTACGAGAAGTATTTCTATCGCGACGGCGCGCAGCCCAAGGTGTCGGAAAGGGACAAAATCGTCTGCGAGCTGATGGTGAGATTCTAATCCTACCGTTATAAAGAAAGAGGTACCGCACGTATGCGGTACCTCCCTTTCCTTTTATACTCGAAATGCGTTGAAGCTTATTTGCTACGCCACAATCCATGGAGATTGCAATATTCGCGGGCGTAGACTTCCTTGGCATCGGTCTTGAACTCAGCCACGGGCTTGTCGGTGGGAGTAAGATACTTGCGCAACACCTCGTTGTCGCTGGTGATGAGTTCAATCATCTGGATGTAGTGGGCTTCTGTCATCGGATGCTCCACCTCGCCAACCTTGACACGATAGCCGCCATCGATCTTTTCCACGATTGGAACATGCTTCTCGGTAGCTGCGTCGGTAGTGTTCTCTTTCAACAGATTGAATCCACATACTTCCTTGTCGGTCGGTACGACGACCTCTACGACATTGCCGCATTCAGGGCATTTATACATTTCATTTATTTTTGCCATAATTGATTCTATTTTGGTTATTGAAATCTACATGCACAAAGATAATGCTTTTTCACCAATAAATCAAATTTTCAAATACATTTTAACCAAATCCAACAATTATCTACAAGTACGCAACCCTATTCAGCGAATCGTTGGCGCCTCGCCCATCTTCTACCGCGCAAGCACAGTGCATCGCCCGCCCATCCCGTGTGACGGTTGGTCTATTGTTGTGTGACAGTTGGCCTGCTATTGTGCGACGATTGGTCTACAGTTGTGTGACAGTTGACACACAACTTGAATGGTCGGTTCTATAAATTTGATTTAGAAAATTAGACGAGGTGGGCGATAGGCCAATACGCTTCGACCTAATTTTTAGAACCGGCGTAAATGGTTCTGTCGGCACTGATTGGAAAAGCAGATGACGAAAACATCCCGGAAGCAGGTGGGAGCCTGCTTCCGGGATGTGTGGCATGGGGAGACGCAACGAGCCTACTTGCCCTGCTTGCGTTTGCGGTACTCCATCAGCACTCCACCCACGATGAGCAGGAGCAGCACCACATAGCCCACGTAGGCCACCGTCTCGGTGCGGTCGATGCTCTTCGGGAAGAAGGCGAGCTCCACCTTGTGGCTGCCGGGAGCGATGCGGATGGCACGCAGCACATAGTTGACACGTCCCACCTCGACGGGCTTGCCATCCACCTTGGCCGTCCATCCGGGATAGTAGACTTCGGAGAACACCAAGACGCCGCCCTTGTCGCTCTGCACCTCGTAGGCCAACTGGTTGGGCTCGTAGGAGGTGATCTTCACCACCGACACATTGCCCTGTCTGACCGACTGGCCCAGCACAGACTCAAACTTCTTGTCGGCCACAGCCTCGTGGCGCAGGTTGCACTTGCCCAATCCGTCGAGCTCCTCGTTGGCGTTATTGACATAGGTCACCTTGTCTACGAACCACGCATTGCCATACACGTAGGGATTCTGCAGCGGCATGGTCTTGCCCTCCTGCAAGGGCAGGATGAAATACTTGGCGTTGAGCATGTTGAGTACCGGCCACACGGAGTCGCCGGCCACCTGCGTCATGTCGCCGCCGGTCTGGGCCAGGGCGCCCATCGTCTTTTGCATTTCGGGCGCGATGTAGGCTTCGATGAGCTCTTGGTAGCGGCGCAGCTTGGCAGGATGGTAGCCGCCGATGGAATTATGGTAGTAGGAAGTCTCGTTCTCGTTGAAGGTGTTGCTCGCAAAGTTCAGCACCCGGTAGTCGAGCGACTTGTCCTGAAGAATGTACTCGTCGGCGGCAGTCTTGGGCTGCGGCAGGTCGCGCGCGCTCTTCTCCACAAACATGTCATCGTTGAGATAACGCTTGTCGACAAGCCACATATCGAGCAGGCAAAGCACGGCGATGCCCCCCACCATGAACTGGGCCGAGAGCTTGCGATACTTGAAGAGCAGCAGGAAAACCATGCCCACCAAGATGACGCCGAACGAGCGCCAGCAGTCGGAGGTGAAGATGGCCTCACGCACAGTGCGCAGGTTGGCCTCAAAGCCCGAAATGTAGGCAGCGGCGTCGCTGCCCTGCTTGGCAATCTCGTTGAACTGCTGCATCTCCGAACTGGAGATGAAATCGGAGAAGAACACGTTGGGCATCAGGGCGAACAGCACGCAGACACCGCCCGTGAGGGCAAACGATGTCCACACCCACCACATCTTCTTGGCCAGGATGTCGGGCTCGTCGACAATCTTCTTCAGGGCCATCATGGCCAGGAGGGGAATGGTGAACTCGGCTATGACGAGGATGGAGGCCACGGTGCGGAACTTGGAATACATGGGGACGTAGTCGAGGAAGAAATTGGTGAGCGGCATGAAGTTCCTGCCCCAAGCCAAAAGTATGCTCAACACGGTGCAGACCAACAAGGCCCACTTCATCGGCCCCTTGACGATGAAGAGCGAGAGCACGAAGAGCAGCAACACAAACGCTCCCACATACACGGGGCCGCTCGTGCCGGGCTGCTCTCCCCAGTACTGCCCCACCTGCTGATAGAACTGCAGGTATTGCGGGTCGGCCTTCTCCATGGCCGTGGTGTTTTGCGACATAGGCACCGACGCCCCACCCTTGGTGTTGGGAACGAGCAGTGTCCACGTCTCGCCAATGCCGTAGCTCCACTGCGTCACGTAGTCGCGGTCGAGTCCTGAGCTGGTCTGGTTGGCCGAGTTCTTCTTCACCAACTCGCTCTTGCCGCGCATGGTGTCCTTGGCATACTCGTAGGTGTGGTAGAGATTGCTCAGATTGAGTGCCACACCTATCAATCCGCCAACGGCACAGACGGCAGTAGCCTTGAGGAAGTCGGCCATCCGGCGCTGCTTGATGGCAATGACCAGGAAGGCGATGACCATGGCCAAGATGATGAACAGGTAATAATAGGTCATCTGCACATGGTTGGCGTCTATCTCAAAGGCCGTGAACACCGCCGTAAGAATCAAGCCCCAAAGGAATTTGCCACGATAGGCGAGCACAATGCCGGCTATCATGGGCGGCAGATAGGCAAGGGCCATCACTTTCCACATGTGGCCCGCGGCGATGATGATGAAGAAATAGCTGCTGAACGCCCAGATGATGCTGCCCAACACCGCAAGGTACTGGCGGAAGTTGAAAGCGCGCAGCAGGATGTAGAATCCCAACAGATAGACAAACACGTAGACGACGCACACGGGCAGCCCGAGCTGATACACCTTCTCGGCGCCCTTGAGCATGTCCTGACTCTTATACGACGGCGACAACTGATAGGTGGGCATACCGCTGAAGATGGAGTTGGTCCAGCGGGTCGTCTGCCCTGTCTTGGCCTTATACTCCAAAAGCTCCTGGCTAATGCCACGGCCAGCTGCGGAGTCGTGCTGGAAGAGGATGCGGCCGTCGATGTCGGCCGGCATGAAATAGACAAAAGAGATGACGGCAAACAGAATCACCGCCAGGATGTCGGGGAGACACTTCTTCAATGTATTCATTCGTTATAGAATTAGTTTTCGTTGTTTGAATCCGCAATTACGGGGTCGTCTGCTTCTATATGACTAAATCGTTAGCACTGGCTTTGCAGTAGGAGGTGCGGCGCCATGACGCACATTCTTGCACGGCGAGATGCCGTGCCTCCTACTTGCCTGCTGCAAAATTACAAAAATATAATGACTAATGGCGAAGTTTAAAGAGTTTTTCGTAAATTTGCAAAGAAAAAGAATCAGATACACCTCCATCATATTATGGACAATGGTTCAAAACGAAATAGGACGGTGCGCGCCAATTATGAATGATGAATTGTCGAAAGCGGCGCGCGCCCAATTATGAATTGTGAATTGTAAACTATGAATTATAGAAAGGTAGCCATCATCGTGGCCATGGACAAGGAGTTCCGGCAGCTGGAATCCATACTCAGCAACAAACAGACAGAGGAGATTGGACACGGACGACTCGTCACGGGCCAATTGGGCGACAAGGAGATTGCCCTGCAGAAATGTGGAATCGGCAAGGTGAACTCCGCCATAGGCGCCACGCTGCTCATCCAGTCGTTCCATCCCGACCTCATCATCTCCAGTGGCTGCGCGGGGGGAGCCGACCAGAGCCTGAACGTGGGCGACGTGGTGGTGGCACGGCAATGCGCCTACCACGACGCCTATTGCGGCGACAACTGCGAGAAAGGCCAAATCCTCGGCATGCCCGCACGCTTCGAAGCTCCCGACGGACTTGTGGCGACGGCCTTGAGCCTCAACGCAGAGGAGACGCACGTCAGGGCAGGACTCACGGTAAGCGGAGAATGGTTTGTCGACTCGCGCGAGAAGATGCGTTCCATCCTCGACAACTTTCCCGAAGCCGAGGCTGTGGACATGGAGAGTTGCTCCATAGCGCAAACCTGCCACATCTTCGGGGTGGACTTCATCTCCTTCCGCATCATCAGCGACGTGCCGCTCAACGACCACAAAGCCCAGATGTATTTCGACTTCTGGGACCGTATGGCAAACGGCAGCTTTGAAGTGACCAAGAAATTCTTGAACAAAATATAATCAACCCCATTCCCAAGGCATGCCGCTCCCCCATCTTCGCAGCAAAAGGAAGAGGCTTAGGGAGCAGGCGCCAACCCAACTATGAACAAGATTCCATCATTCACCATCGACCACAACCGACTACTGCGCGGCATCTACGTGAGCCGCAAGGACGCTGTGGGCACAGAGACCATCACAACATTCGACATCCGCATGAAGGAGCCCAACCGCGAGCCTGTGGTCCACGCCGGCGCGCTTCACACCATAGAGCATCTTGCGGCCACCTACTTGCGCAACGACGCCGAATGGAAAGACCGCGTAGTCTATTGGGGACCAATGGGCTGCCTCACGGGCAACTACCTGATTCTGCAAGGCGACCTCAAGTCGGAGGACATCGTAGACTTGATGCGGCGCACATTCCGCTTCATCGCCGACTACGAGGGCGAGATTCCCGGCGCCGCGCCAAAAGACTGCGGCAACTGGCTTCTCCACGACCTTCCCATGGCAAAGTGGGAAGCCCGCAAGTTCCTCACCGAAGTGCTGGACAACATACGAGAAGAGAACCTGCACTATCCTGAATAAGGGGCAAAAGAGAACGGTCTTCCCCGGAGAAGTCGTCTGTCTCCAGGGAAGACCGCGGTTCGTCTACAGTCCAATCCTGTAGCCCACAGTGAACATGAATCCGTGGGTGCGGGCATCGGAGAGGTCGTTCTTGAACACCTTGCTCAACCCAAGCTCATAGCGGGCGTCAATCAGCACACGCTCATACTCATAGCTAAAGCCGAGAGGAACCGAGAGCAACAGTTTCCGATAATTGTCGCTTTTCTCATCGGATATGCGCTTGTTGTCGCCCATCGCCCAGTGCTGTGTCTCCGTGTCGTAGGTGTAGGACTGCATTTGGTATTTGGCTTTCTGCCCGATGAGGAAAGCAGGCTCCAACCCTACATTCACCGACAATCCCTTGGCCAAATACACGTGGGCCATAATGGGGACGGCCAGATAGTTGAGCCTCACATAAGCGTCGTGGAACGCCATGCCGCTTCCTGACTCTTGGTCCATCGACAACGTAAGGTCCTTGTAGCGCGTGCCGCCCTCGCGATACCACAGTCCGGCCGAAAGGGCCACCAAGGGCGATGTCTGGTACTCCAAATCCAAGCCGCCGCTGATGTTGGAGCGCAGCTTGGTGTCAACGTCCCACGTGACGGCGTCGGCCGGAAAATAATCCTTCGTCATGGTGACTACGGAGACTCCAATATGGGGAACGAGCGACCACTTCCCCACTTCATTCTGTGCCACTGACTGCAAACAAGCGGTCAACAGACAAGCGGCAAACATCAAGATTCTTTTCATTGTCACTATTTTTTTAGATTGAAACGCAAGGGTTTGCGAATTATTACTTCTTTGTTTGTTCCTTTTCTCCATTTCCATATAAGGTTTCCGGCTCTGCCGCCAAGGGCATCTGCTCTTCAGGCACGACATAGCGGTTAAGGCTGTTGTCCTGCAGGAAGATACGGTTGAGCGTGAACGCCAAGGAGCGCAGCGTCTGCTCGCGCACCGCTGGCTTCAGCTGGCACTCCCACACGGTGATGCAGTGCCACCCCATTTGGGCCAACCGCTGCTGCTCCTGCTGGTCGCGCTGCTGGTTGCGGTGGATTTTGGCCTCCCAAAACTCCACGTTGGTAGTGGGCATGCGGAAGTAGCGGCAGCCCTCGTGGCCGTGCCAGAAGCAGCCATTCACAAAGATGCACGTGCGGTAGCGGCGCAGCACCAAGTCGGGGTGACCGGGAAGACGCGGATTGTTGAGCCTGTAGCGGAATCCCGCCCGCCAAAGGTAATGGCGCACGATAAGCTCAGGCCGCGTGTTCTTGGAACGGATCGCCGCCATTGTCTTATGCCTTTGTTCTGCCGTCAGCTTATCCATCTTGCATCCATTTATAATTCTCCACAGCTCCCAAAACATCCAATTAGGAGGTGCGGCGTCCCGCCGCACATTCCCAAACGGAGTCTTAGTAGGAGGTGCGGCGTCCCGCCGCACATTCTCGCACGGCGGGGACGCCGTGCCTCCTACTTGTCTGCTGCAAAGATAACAAGTTATTGCGAATCTGCTTCCTTTTGTCTCGAAGTTTTTCATCCATCCGTCCCACTTTGGACAACAGAAGACGAAAAAAGCGGAGGCATAGGCTGTCTCCGCTTGTGTTCTTGGCATGGATATGGGCCAACTTATTCTTTGTTGGCACGCTTGCGCTCCAAATGGTCGAGGATGATCTTGCGCATTCGCATCGACTTGGGAGTCACCTCCACGTACTCGTCTTCCTTGATATACTCAAGGCATTCCTCCAGACTCATCACGGTCTTGGGAATCACGCGGGCTTTCTCATCGCTGCCGCTCGCACGCACATTGGTGAGCTGCTTGGCCTTTGTGACATTGATCACCAAGTCGTTGTCGTGGACATGCTCGCCCACCACCTGACCGGCATAGACCTCCTCGCCCGGGTCGATGAAGAACTTGCCGCGGTCCTGGAGTTTGTCGATGGAATAGGCGTAGGCGGTGCCCGTCTCCAAGGCTATCATGGAGCCATTGGTGCGGCGCACGATGTCGCCCTTATAGGGTTGGTACTCCTTATAGCGGTGGGCCATGATGGCCTCACCCTGGCTGGCGGTGAGCACATTGGTACGCAGTCCGATGATGCCGCGCGAGGGGATGTCGAAGGTAATGTTCACGCGGTCGCCCTCAGGCTCCATGCCCGTAAGCTCTCCCTTGCGGCGCGTCACCATATCCACCATCTTGCTGGAGTAGTCGGTTGGCACATTGATGTCGAGTTCCTCTATAGGCTCGCACTTCTTTCCGTCGATTTCCTTGTAGATCACCTGCGGCTGGCCCACCTGCAACTCGAATCCCTCGCGGCGCATGGTCTCGATGAGCACGGAGAGATGCAGCACGCCACGTCCACTGACAATCCACTTGTCGGTGGAACCTTCTACGGGTGTCACCCGCAGGGCGAGGTTCTTCTCCAACTCCTTCTGCAAACGGTCATTGATGTGGCGCGAGGTGCAGTATTTGCCCTCTCGGCCGAAGAAAGGAGAGTCGTTGATGGTGAAGAGCATGCTCATCGTAGGCTCGTCAACAGCGATGGGGGGCAGCGGCTCGGGATTCTCAAAGTCGGCGATGGTGTCGCCAATCTCGAAGCGCTCCAAGCCAACCACGGCGCAGATGTCGCCACTCTCCACGGCCTCTGTGCGCTTGTGGCCGATACCCTCAAATGTGTGCAGCTCCTTGATCTTGGTCTTCTCCTGGGAGCCATCGCGGTGGCAGATGGTGATGTTCATGCCGTCGCGCAGCGTGCCGCGGTGGACACGGCCCACGGCGATGCGGCCTGTGTAGTTGCTATAGTCGAGCGACGTGATGAGCATCTGGGGTGTACCCTCAAGATGCTTCGGCGCGGGAATCACTTCAACAATCTTGTCGAGCAAATAGTCGATGTTGCCGGTGGGAGTTTTCCAGTCCTCACCCATCCAGCCGTTCTTGGCCGAGCCGTAGACGACGGGGAAGTCGAGCTGGTCCTCGGTGGCGTTGAGGTCGCACATCAAGTCGAACACCATCTCATAGACCTGCTCCGGGCGACAGTTGGGCTTGTCCACCTTGTTGACCACCACGATGGGCTTCAGCCCGATTTGCAGTGCCTTTTGCAGCACGAAGCGCGTTTGGGGCATGGGTCCCTCAAAAGCGTCGACCAGTAGCAGGCAGCCGTCGGCCATATTGAGCACACGCTCAACCTCGCCACCAAAGTCGGAGTGTCCGGGAGTATCGAGAATATTAATCTTTGTGCCTTTCCAGTTGATAGATACGTTTTTCGAAAGAATCGTTATCCCTCGCTCGCGCTCCAGGTCGTTGGAGTCGAGCACTTCCCCGCTGTTGTCCTGGCCGTCACGGAACAGTTTGCCAGCGAGCATCATCTTGTCCACCAAGGTTGTCTTACCATGGTCAACGTGCGCAATAACTGCGATGTTACGAATGTCTTGCATCTTGTTTACCTTAAAATAGCTATTTTAATGAGTGCAAAATTACAAAAAAAACGGCTAATATTTGTGCGTGAGTATAAAAAGTTGTAACTTTGCACCGCATTTTCGGAAAATCCGATGCATTCGACGGCGTTTGGCGGTTGTGATTAAGGCCGCGTGCGCTCGAAGGATGTAATGATGCACCAACCATTAATCAACTATCAAAATGTATTTGGACAAAGAGAAGAAGGAAGAGATTTTCGAGCAGAACGGCAAAGGCAAGACAGACACGGGATCGGCAGAGAGCCAGATTGCCCTGTTCACCTACCGCATCAAGCACCTCACCGAGCACGTGAAGCAGAACCACAAGGACTTTGTGACCACCCGCTCACTGACCAAGCTCGTAGGCAAGCGTCGCGCCCTGCTCGACTACCTCTACGACCGCGACATCGAGCGCTATCGTGCCATCGTGAAGAAGCTCGGCCTGCGCAAGTAATCGCGAATCTTCAACGAGTATCATAGAAAAGGGATGTACACCGCAGTACATCCCTTTTTTGGTACAATAGCGTAGCCGACACCCCCCGTGCTTGGAGAGGTGAACTCAAGGGAATTGTACTTTTAGGAGTGTAGCGGGCTACACGACCGATGAGACTTGACGTTTTGAGAACGATAGATGCAGAAGACGACCGAAACGACGACTGCACTTTATCGATTTGTCTGTCAGCCTAATTTATAGAACCAGCCTTAAGGCTATTGCTGCCTAAGGATTTGCCTCAGCGGCTTCATCACAAACTCCCGCTCATGGATGTGGGGGTGGGGGATCGTCAGGCGGGGAGTAGCCAGCCGCAAGTTGTCATAATATAGGATGTCGATGTCTATCAGCCGGTCGTGATAGACACCGTTGATTGACTTTTCCTTCCGCCCCAACTCACGCTCGATCCGCTGCGTGGCCTCGAGCAGGGCCATGGGCGACAAGCCCGTGCGGAGGGAGCAGCAGGCGTTCAAGAACCGGTGGGAGGATTGGAATCCCCACGGCTCTGTCTCTATGAAGGACGACACGCGCTCCAGCGGCCCAACACAGAGGCTGAGCTGTCGAAGTGCGCGCCGCATATTCTCCTCGCGGTTGCCGAGATTGGTTCCCAGGCTCAGATAGACGAGATGAAAGCTCTCTCCCATCCCATCAGTCGTTGACAATCAGCAGACTGTCGCCAAAGCAGCCGAACTTGTAGCCGTTGGCAACAGCCAACTCATAGCACTTCATCACGTTGTCGTAGCCGCCAAAGGCTGCGGTCTCCATGAGCAGCGTCGACTTGGGGTGGTAGAAGTTGGCCACCATCGTGTCGGCCAGTCCAAACTCGTAGGGCGGGAAGATGAACTTGTTGGTCCACCCCTCATACTCCTTCAACAAGCCATCGGTGCCCACGGCGGTCTCGGTGGCCTTCACCACACTCGTTCCGATGGCGCACACATGCTTGCCCTCCTGCTTGGCCTTGTTGACGGCGTCGCAGGCGTCTTTTCTCACAAACATCTGCTCAGAGTCCATCTTATGCTTGGTCAGGTCCTCCACCTCGATGTCATTGAAGTTGCCCAATCCGCAATGAAGCGTGATGTAGGCGCAGTTGATGCCTTTTATCTCCATGCGCTTCATCAGCTCACGGCTGAAGTGGAGTCCCGTGGCGGGAGCCGTGACGGCGCCCTCATTCTTGGCATAGATGCACTGGAAGTATTCCATATCCTCGGCGGAGGCATGGCTGAAGTCGTCCTTGGATGGAGAGGGGATGGGGTTGCCATTCTCATCTTTCATGTTGACGTATTTCTCCGGGTGCTTCTCCATGTCCTCGTGGAGGATGGCCGTGCGTGCATCCACGATGTAGCGGGGCAGCGGAGCCTCGCCAAGGGCGAAGAGCTCGCGCTTGAACTCGTCGTGAGGACAATCATAGAGGAAGCGCAGCGTGCGGCCGCGGCTCGTGGTGTTGTCGATGACCTCGGCCACCATGGACCCACTGTCGTCGAAGAAGAGCTTGTTGCCGATGCGAATCTTGCGGGCGGGCTCCACCAACACGTCCCAAAGCCGCTGGTCGGCATTGAGCTCGCGGAGGAGGAACACCTCAATCTTGGCATCGGTCTTCTCCTTCATGCCATAGAGGCGCGCGGGGAACACCTTGGTGTCGTTGAAGACGAAAGTGTCACCCTCGTCGAAATAGTCAAGGATATTGCGGAAGTCGAGGAAGTCGCCCTTCACTGGCTTTCCCTTGGCATCTTTCTTATACATTTCAATCTCGCCCGAGACACGGTGAAGCACCATCAGGCGCGACTCGTCACGGCGCACCACATTGAAGTAGGCTTTCTTGCCGTTGTCGTCAGTATACTCACGCTTGAAACTGTGGGGATAAAGAGCGATGCTCTCCTCCGGCAGGTCGAAACCGAACTGTGATAATTTCATTTCTTTTATACCTCTTTTTTATTTATTGTTATCGAAGACCTCTGTCACCCACTCGTCAAAGTGGTCGAAGTCTATGCAATTTTCCACTTTATAGTCGCCCACGCGCGTACGGCGCAGCGATGTGAGGTAGGCGCCGCTCTGGAGGGCGCGCCCGATGTCGCGGGCAAGGGCGCGGATGTAGGTGCCCTTGCCGCACACCACACGGATGGTGAGCCGTTTCTCCTCCGCGTCAAAGCCGAGGACCTCAATGCCATCTATATGGATGTGCTTGGGTTTGAGCCTCACCTCCTCCCCATTGCGGCGCATCTTGTAGGCCCTCTCGCCCTCTATCTTGCAGGCGCTGTAGGAGGGCGGCACCTGCTCTATGTCGCCCACGAAGCGCGGCAAGGTCTCATCGATGAGCTGCCGCGTGATGTGGGCTGTGGGGAACGTGGCGTTCACCTCATGCTCCCGGTCGTAGGAAGCCGTGGTGACGCCAAACTGAAGTGTGGCCACGTATTCCTTGGTGTGGCCCTGAAGCTCCTCAATCTGCTTGGTGCAGCGTCCCGTGCAGAGTATCAGCACGCCCGTGGCCAAGGGGTCGAGCGTGCCGGCGTGACCCACCTTCACCTTCTGCCCCACGTGCTGGGTCAGCACCCAGCGGCAATGGGCCAGCGCACCGAAGCTCGACATACGGTAGGGCTTGTCGATAGCGAGAATCTCGCCTCTGATGAAGTCCATAGAGATTACTCAAACATTACCATGCTGTGGCCCGTCAGCATCCAGATGAGGATGAAGCCGCCCACGATGATGCGGTAGATGCCAAACCACTTGAAGCCATATTTGGACAGGAAGTCGACAAACCACTTCATGGCAAGCAGGGCCACGATGAAGGCCACCACGCTGCCCACGATGAGCATCATGATGTTGTGGGTGGTGGCCCAGGTGGTGCCCACGGCATGGTCGCCGACGAAGAGTTCCAAGAGATCGAGGCCCGTGGCGGCCGCCATGGTGGGTACGGCCAAGAAGAACGAGAACTCAGCGGCGCGACGGCGGGTGAGCTTTTGCGACATGCCACCCACGATGGTGGCCATGCTGCGGCTCGTGCCGGGAATCATGGAGAGGCACTGTATCACTCCAATCCAAAAGGCGCGACGCTCAGTGAGCGCATTGGCCTCGCTCCCCTTGTTGAATATCCTGTCGCAGAAGAGCATGAACACACCGCCCACCACGAGCATCACAGGCACGATCCAGATGGCATTCTCGGGATTGAGCATGAAGTCGATCATGCCGCTCTTCTTCACCACGAAGCCAATCACACCCGTGGGGATGAAGGCCACGATGAGGAGCCAGTAGAAATTCCACTTGTGCTTGAGCTGTTGCCACTTGGTGCTGCCCGCGGGGGCCGGCGTATGGTCGAGCCGGAAGAAGCGGTTCCAATAAAGCACCACGACGGAGAGGATGGCTCCAAACTGGATGATGACGGTGAAGGCACGCACGAAATCGGAGTTCTCCACGCCGAGCAGGTTCTCGGCGATAAGCATGTGGCCTGTGGAGGAGACGGGCAGAAACTCTGTCAGCCCCTCCACGATGGCAATGATGATAGTCTGAATCAAATCCATCTGCGCCTATTCCTTGGTGGCCTCTGTGGTGTCGGATGTCTCTGCGTTTTCCTTCTGGTGGTATATCACGCCCGCAATCATGAAGATGTAGCCCACGAAGCACACTACGGGAGCCACCTTGATGTGAACGGCGGCGAAGACTTCCGGATTGAAATGGTCGGTCGTTGACGGGGCGCACCCCATCAGGATGAAGCCAATGATGACGATGCACATGCCGATGGCCAACATGATGAAGTTGGTGCGGCCGAAAGCATAATTTCTCTTGTCCATTGATGATGAATTAGATTTTATAAAGCTCGCCAGCCTTCATTTTCAGGAAGGTGCTGACGGAAATGTTTGCACACAAAGCCGTGATGATGATGCCAAAGAGGAACACCACGCCCGCCGTGATGGCCAGCACGTCCCACGTGGCGATGCTCATAATTTCGGGATCGTAGCTGTAGAGGGCATAGAAACAGCCGGCCAGCACAAGGTTGGCGATGACGGCTCCCAGGAAGCCGATGACCACGGCCCGCATCACAAAGGGCCGGCGAATGAAGCCCCACGACGCTCCCACCAACTTCATGGTGTGGATGGAGAAGCGCCGTGCGTAGATGCCCAAGCGCACGGTGTTGTTGATGAGCGAGAACGAGACCAGCGTGAGCAGCACGGCCAGGAACAGCAGGCCGAAGCCTATCTTGGCCAAGTTGCGATTGACCACCTCGATGAGTCCCTTCTGGTAGTTCACCTCCGTCACCTTTGGCATCTTCTTCAGTTCCTTAGATATCCACGCCAACGAGTCGTTGTTGGCGTAGGCCGAGCGCATGGTCAGTTCTATGGACGACTGGTAGGGGTTCTCGCCGTCGGTGAACTCGGTGGGGTCGATGCCCATTTCCTTGGTCGCCTCGGCCAAGGCCTGCTCCTTGCTCACATACTGGATTTGCTTGATATAAGGCCTCTTGGTCAGTGTCTGGCACACTCCTTGAGCCTCGGGCGTGGTCATGTCATGCTCAAACATCATGGTCACGACAAAATTCTCCTTTACCGAATTGGAAAGGTTGCGTCCCGTGAAGCCAAAGAACACGACGATGCCAAGAAGAATGAGCACCAAAGCTATGCTGATGCACAATGTGATGGCCTGCAGGCTCGACCGCTTGCTGACCTTATTCCGTTTATTTCCCATTCTGACTGATGCGCATTTATCGAAATTCGCTGCAAAGTAACAAAAAATTTGTCGCATAAAAGAGGGTTTAACGTGTATTAACAACAGCCCCTCGTTTTTTTTCCGTAACTTTGTCATTCATAAACAGAGAAACCATCGGGAAGCCGGGCCGAGAAGCCTGGGGCCTCCCGCTCCAAACTTACACGCGCTATGTCAACAATCATCTATCCCTCGCCCATCTATGGGCCTGTCCACTCCCGCCGGTTGGGCATCAGCCTCGGCATCAACCTCATGCCGGCCGACGGCAAGATATGCACCTTTGACTGCATCTATTGCGAGTGCGGATACAATTCCGACCGCCGCACGCGCAGCCACCACCCCTCGCGCCAGCAGGTGGCGGAGGCCTTGGAACGCCAGCTGCGCAAGATGCACGACGACAACCAGCACCCCGACGTGCTAACCTTTGCCGGAAACGGTGAGCCCACGAGCCACCCGGATTTTCCCAGCATCATCGACGACACCATCAGACTGCGCGACGAGCTATGCCCCAAAGCCAAGGTGAGCGTGCTGAGCAACTCCACGTTCATCACAAAGCCAGCCATACGCGAGGCTCTGATGAGGGTGGACAACAACATTCTGAAACTCGACACGGTCAACGCCGACTACATCCGACGGGTGGACCGACCCACGCAGCCCTCCTACAATGTGGAAAGCATCATCGAGAACATGAAGCTCTTCGAGGGACACATCATCGTGCAGACGATGTTCATGCGCGGCACCACCGACGAGGGACTGGATGTGGACAACACCTCGGAGGACTTCGTCGCGCCTTGGCTTGAGGCAATCAAAGACATACGCCCCCAAGAAGTGATGATCTACACCATCGACCGCGAGACACCCGACAGCCATCTGCTCAAGGCCACCCACGAAGAGCTCGACGCCATCAAGGCGCGCGTGGAGACTTTGGGGATTCCCTGTACGGCCTCCTATTAACGGCCAACGAATGACGAGCCGCCGCTGCCCCCGCACAAGCTGCCAAGAGGAAGAGTCTCTGCAGCGCTCGGTGCATGGGGCAGTGGCGGACTTTCTTTTACAGCTCCCAATGGAGCCAAAGCCTGTGCATGACTAAAATTGGCGTGCCATGAAACGGCACAGCGGATATTATCCGTGGATTCATGGTAAGTTTATATGTAAAGGGGAAGGAAAATGGCGAAGTCAGGACTATACGAAATGAAACAACATATCCAATCCACGGAAAATATCCATTGAAGCACTGAAAGTCGTCCGTGCGAGTCCGTGCTTGTCCGTGGCTGTTATCATTTGCCACGGACGTTCACAGACCAACACGGACTGAAAGCCTAAATTAGGTCGAGCCGTATTGGCTTAGCACCCACCTTTTCTCGCCATGGCAGCGTTCAAGCAAGCTTGGCTCTGCTCTTTTGACTTATCG
>SAMEA3663103__coassemble_293_pt1 | contig 27589 bp, 29 predicted proteins | sample SAMEA3663103__metabat2_high_PE_013 | metagenome-assembled genome bin SAMEA3663103 (sample SAMEA3663103) | pig gut metagenome | biome: pig gut; feature: pig-associated habitat; material: faeces | place: France | collected 2012 | reverse complement strand
GCCGAAGCCCGCTGCGGGCAAAGTTATCTTTTTTGCCTGTCAACTCCAAATTGGGCGACGGGAAAAAGCCCATAAATAAGAATCGATTACAAAATGGTGTCTTCCTTGCAGATTTGTTAGCTTTTTACTAAAACTTTCTGATGGTTAATCACAACCATCATGGTTCGTGTTGGCGTGGCCTTGGTTCTTTCTTCCACGAGTCTGCACAAATCCGCAGCCACAGTGTCCATGCCCACCCTTTCCATTTTCTTAGTCATGCAATCACGAATTGGCGGCGAATTTTCCACAATGTAGTTAGTTCATGGAAATTCGCGGCCAATTCATGTTGATTCGCGAGCGGAATCGGGACATTCACTGTTTGTGGCAATTAAGACAAACGAAAGTTGACAATAAAAATAAAGGAATAGGATAGCCCCCCGCAGCTTCCTCCCTGCTCCGCGGTGAGCCGTGGCTGCGCGCCCTCTGTGCCTCTCGGATCCCTTGGAAGGTGCTACTGCCCCGGGATGTCGAGGACGTGTGGGGTTGGAAAAGATGGCGTTTTTTCCGATTTCATCGCCAAAAACGTTTGCGGAGAGAAAAAAATGATTATCTTTGCAAAAAAAATATTGCATCCATGGGAATATTCGGACTATTCAACAGGAAGAAGAAAGAGACGCTCGACCAGGGGCTGGGCAAGACGAAGCAGAGCCTGATGGGCAAGCTGGCCCGTGCCGTGGCGGGCAAGAGCAAGGTTGACGACGACGTGCTGGACAATTTGGAAGAGGTGCTGATCACCTCCGACGTGGGTGTGGAGACGACGTTGAAGATCATCCGCAGGGTGGAGGAGCGCGTGGCCCGCGACAAATACGTGTCCACTGCCGAGCTCAACGGCATCCTGCGGGATGAGATAGCCTCGCTTCTGACAGAGAACAACGCCCGTGACATGGAAGGCTGGGATCTGCCCTCTGACCACAAGCCCTACGTGATATTGGTGGTCGGGGTGAACGGTGTGGGCAAGACCACGACCATCGGCAAACTGGCCTGGCAGCTGCGTCAGGCGGGCAAGAAGGTGGTGCTTGGAGCTGCTGACACGTTCCGTGCCGCCGCCGTGGAGCAGATACAGATTTGGGGCGATCGCGCGGGGGTTCCTGTTGTGAGGCAGCAGATGGGCTCCGACCCCGCCTCGGTGGCCTTCGACACGCTGCAGAGCGCCAAGGCCCAGGGCGCCGACGTGGTTCTTATCGACACGGCCGGCCGGCTGCACAACAAGGTGGGGCTGATGAACGAGCTGAGGAAGATAAAGGACGTGATGAAGAAGGTGATGCCCCAGGCTCCCGACGAGGTGCTGCTCGTGCTCGACGGCAGCACGGGGCAGAACGCCTTCGAGCAGGCCAAGCAGTTCGCCGCCGTGACCAACATCACCTCGCTGGCCATTACCAAGCTAGACGGCACGGCCAAGGGCGGCGTGGTGATCGGCATCAGCGACCAGCTCAAAGTGCCGGTGAAATACATCGGGCTGGGCGAGGGCATGGAGGATCTCCAGCTCTTCAACAGAAGGGAGTTCGTCGACTCCCTGTTCGAGACCAACAACCACGATTAATAATACAAAATCCACAATTCGAAAAGACTTGGGGGGACGCCATGCGGCTCCCGCTCCGAGCCATGCATCATCAGGAAGAAAGGAATGAGACGGAACCAGATAGATTTTGTTACGATGGGCTGCTCGAAGAACCTCGTGGACTCGGAGCTGCTCATGCGGCAGTTTGAGGCCAACGGCTACCGCTGCGTCCACGACGCCAAGCGGCCGCAGGGCGAGATAGCCGTCATCAACACATGTGGATTCATCGAGGCCGCCAAGGAGGAAAGCATCAACACCATCTTGGAGTTTGCCCAGGCCAAGCGCGAGGGGCGGCTCAGAAAGCTCTACGTGATGGGCTGCCTGTCGCAGCGCTACGCTGGTGAGCTGGAGAGTGAGATCCCCGAGGTGGACAAGTTCTACGGCAAGTTCAACTACCGGGAGCTTTTAGGCGACTTGGGCAAGGCCGAGGAGCCCTCGTGCAGCGGCCAGCGCCACCTCACAACACCGCGTCACTACGCCTATCTGAAGATTGCCGAGGGCTGCGACCGCCACTGCGCCTACTGCGCCATACCGCTCATCACGGGCCGCCACCACAGCCGCCCCATGGAGGAGGTCGTGGACGAGGCGAGGAGCCTCGTGGCCCAGGGCGTGAGGGAGCTGCAGGTGATAGAGCAGGAACTCACCTATTATGGCGTGGACCTCTACGGGCGGCGCCGCATCGCCGACTTGGTGGAGGCCCTGGCCGGGGTGGAAGGCGTGGAGTGGATTAGGTTGCACTATGCCTACCCCAACCAGTTCCCTCTGGAGTTGCTCGACGTGATGGCGCGCCACGACAATGTGTGCAAGTATCTCGACATCGCCCTGCAGCACATATCCGATCGTATGCTGGACCGCATGCACCGCAACGTGACGCGCCGGGAGACCCTCGACCTCTTGGGCGAGATCAGGCGGCGCGTGCCGGGCATCGCCATCCGCACCACTCTCATGGTGGGGTTTCCTGGCGAGACGGAGGAGGACTTCGAGGAGCTGGTGGACTTCGTCAGGGCCCAGCGCTTCGAGCGCATGGGGGCTTTCGCCTATTCGGCCGAAGAGGGCACCTACAGCTTCGCCCACTACGCGGACGACGTGGCGCCGGAGGAGAAGCAGCGGCGGCTCGACCGGCTCATGGACGTGCAGCAGCGCATCAGCGCGGAGCTTGAGGCCCAGAAGGTGGGGAGCGTGATGAGGACCATCATCGACCGCAAGGAGGGCGACTACTATGTGGGCCGCACCCAATACTCCTCGCCCGAGGTGGATCCCGAGGTGCTCATCCCCGCGGCCGGCCGACGGCTTCGTGTGGGTAGCTTCCACCAGGTGAGGATTACGGGCAGCGAGGAGTTCGACCTCTACGGCGAGGCACTCTGAGGCCCGCGGCAAGGCAACACAAAGAAAACGAAAGGCATAGGAATGAACAACAAAGAGTTTATCAGCGAGCTGTCGGATCAGTCGGGCTACACCCGCGAGGACACCCTGCGCCTGGCCAAGAGCTTGGTGGAGGCCATGATGGCCGACTTTGAGCGTGGCGAGGCCGTGGCCATAGCGGGCTTCGGCAGTTTCGAGGTGAAGAAGCGCATGGAGCGGGTGCTGGTGAATCCCTCCACGGGAAAAAAGATGCTCGTGCCGCCGAAGCTCGTGCTCGGCTTCAAGCCCGTGTCGTCGGTGAAGGAACAATTGAAGAAAAAGGAGTGAGCTATGGGCAACATATCATCTTTGGCCCATCAGCTGGCCGATAAGCATCTCATGGGCGAGAAGGCCGCCGAGGGCTTCATCAAGAGTTTCTTCTCCGTGCTGATGGACGGTCTCCATCAGGACAAGGCAGTGAAGGTGAGAGGGCTGGGCACGTTCAAGGTGACGCGTGTGGCTCCGCGTGAGAGCGTTGACGTGAACACGGGGGAGCGAATCGTCATTGAGGGCCGCGACAAGATTACGTTCACGCCCGACGCCACGCTGCGCGACTGGGTGAACCGCCCGTTCGCGCAGTTTGAGACGGTGACGGTGAACGACGACGTGGACTTCGATGCTGTGGACCGCAAGTTCGCTTCCGACAGCAGCGGGGCCGTGGCCGAACTCTTGGGCGAGGCGGCCGGTAAGGCTTCAGGGGCCTCTGAGGTCTCTGAGCCCTCCGAACCCTCTGAGTCCTCCGAGTCCTCCGAGGTCTCTGAACTCTCTGAGTCCTCTGAGCTCTCTGAGTCCTCCGAACCCTCCGAGTTCTTTGAGTCCTCCGAGCCCTCCGAGTCCTCCGAGCCCTCTGAGTCCTCCGAACCCTCTGAACCCTCCGAGCCCCAGCCGCGGACATCACGCCGGATGGATGAGGCCAAGCTCATGGAGGAGCTGCGCAAGAGCAACCGCAAGGTGAGGGTGCTTTCGGTGATGATGGGCATCGTGGCCGCATTGGTGGTGGCATTGGTGGTGGTCAGTGTGATCGAGTGGGAAGGGTTCCACCTGAGAGAGAAGAAGACGCTGCCCGTCACTGTGAGTGAGGGCATCGTGGTGCCGCCCCATCCTGCGGAAAAGGGCGACAGCAGCCGTGGCCACGCATCCCCCGCCTCATCCCATGCGCCCTCGGCCCAGGAACATGCGCAAAGGGTGACTCCCAAGGCACAGCAAGATACCCGGCGCACCCCACAGCCCGCTCCCAAGGCCACACCCAAGGCGGAAAAGACCTTTAGCGATTATGTGGACAATGTCCGTGTGCGCACGGGCGCCTACACCATCACTGGCATCGACAGGACCGTGACCCTGAAGAGCGGCCAAACCCTTCAAGGCCTTAGCCGAACTTATCTCGGGCCGGGGATGGAATGCTACATCGAGGCCGTGAATGGGGGGCGCACCGATTTCAAGGCCGGGGAGAAAATCCGCATCCCGTCGCTGAAGATGAAGCGTAGAAGAAAATGACGCGTTTCCTTTGCAGCCTGCGGATTTTGTACTACCTTTGCAAGGACATTGTTGGAAACTACATGCAAAGCTTGGAAAAGAAAAAACAATCAATATAATGGACATGAGAAAAATCATTTTGACATTGGCATTGGCGCTCGTCACACTCTGTGCAAGCGCCCAGTTCCAAGAGGGCAAAGGCTACTTGGGGGCGTCGCTCACCGGCCTGGACACCCACTGGAACAGCAAGCATGGCTTCAATCTCGGCGTGGAGGCCAAGGCAGGCTTCTTCTTCACCGACGACTGGATGCTGCTGGCCCAGGCCGGCCTTGAGCATTATGGCAAGGAGAACAAATCGGACAGAATCTTGGCCGGAGCTGGAATCCGTTACTACATCGTGCAGAACGGACTCTATCTGGGGCTCAACTGCAAGTACCTCCACGACGACCACAGCTATAACGACGTGATGCCGGGAGCCGAAATAGGATACGCTTTCTTCATCAACCGTTCCGTCACCATCGAGCCCGCCGTGTACTACGACCACAGCTTCAACGACGCCGACTATTCCACTGTGGGATTCAAATTGGGGCTGGGCATCTATCTATTTGACGATTGACAGTGGCCGGCCAACCTTATCCCTCCCAACTGCTGGAGAGGGCCGTCGGCGAGTTCAGCAAGCTGCCCGGAGTGGGGCGGAAGACGGCCCTAAGGCTTATGCTCCATCTGCTTAGGCAGCCGGTGGAGGAGGTCGATGCGCTGACCAGCGCCGTGGGCGACCTGCGCCACCACGTGAGATATTGCAAGGTGTGCCACAACATCAGCGATGAGGATGTCTGCCCCATCTGCTCCGACAAGAGGCGCGATATCTCCGTTATCTGTGTGGTGGAGAACGTGCAGGACGTCATGGCCATAGAGAACACCATGCAGTTCCATGGTCTCTATCACGTCTTGGGAGGGGTGATATCGCCCATGGACGGCGTGGGGCCAGGCGACCTTCAGCTCGACTCGCTTGTGGAGCGGGTGAAGGCCGGTGGCGTGGAGGAAGTGATTCTGGCCTTGGGCTCCACCATGGAGGGCGACACCACCAACTTCTACATCTCGCGCAAACTGAGTGCCCTGCCCGTGAGACTCACGCAGATAGCCAGAGGCATCAGCGTGGGCGACGAACTGCAGTATACCGACGAGGTGACGCTCGGTCGCTCCATCGTCAACAGGATACCTTTTAGCAAGTAACCATAGATGAGACAAATACAACATCAGCTGCAAATGCACTTCTGGGGCTGGCTGGCTCTCACGCTCTGCACCGTCTTGGCGTCGGAGACCGACCTGCTGCCTGTGGGCTACGAGGCCTCGCAGACTCCCCGCGAGTTTGTGGTGGCTTTCATCATGGAGGCTCTGACCATTGCCGTGGTGCCTTTCGCCCTTTGGATGTTCAGGTGGAGACCCGTGGGTCGCCGGCTGCAAGAGGGCGGAGAGGGCGCGCTGCTGCGGTGGAGTCTCTTCAGGCTGTATATGCTCATCCTGCCCATGGTGGCCAACGCGCTGCTCTACTATGCCTTTATGAACGTCGCCTTCGGCTATATGGGCATCATCCTCTTCCTGAGCCTGTTTTTCATCTATCCTTCCAAGGCCCGCTGCCAGCAGGAACTGAAGGAACACCAACCCCACGACCGCCAGCCTTGAAACTCTCTGTCGTCATAGTAAGCTACAATGTGCGCTTCTACTTGGAGCAGTGCATCGCCTCGCTCCTTAGGGCCGCGCGGGGGATGGAGACCGAGGTGTGGGTGGTGGACAACCATTCGGGCGACGACTCGGTGGGGCTCATCCGCGAGCGGTTTCCCGAGGTGCATGTCGTGGCACAGTCGCAGAACCTCGGTTTTGCCAGAGCCAACAACATAGCCATCCGTCAGTCTGCGGGCGAGTATGTGCTTCTGCTCAACCCCGACACCATCGTGGCCGAGGACACGCTGCGCCAGGTGGTGGGCTTTCTCGACCTCCACCCCAAGGCCGGCGGCTGTGGCGTGAGGATGATGCATGTCGATGGCAGCGACGCCAAGGAGTCGCGTCGTGGACTCCCTGGGCCGATGACGGCCTTCTACAAGATGACGGGGCTCTGTGCCCGCTTCCCCAACCACCCCAAGCTGGGCCATTACTATATGAGCGGCATGCCCTGGGACGAGCCCGGAGAAATTGAGGTGGTGAGCGGTGCCTTCTTCGTGCTCAGGCACGAGGCCCTTGACAAAATAGGGCTGCTCGACGAGGACTTCTTCATGTATGGCGAGGACATCGACTTGAGCTACCGCCTGCTCAAGGGCGGCTATGAGAACTGGTACGTGCCAGCCCGCATCCTCCACTACAAGGGGGAGAGCACGCAGAAGTCGTCGTTCCGCTATGTGCACGTCTTCTATGAGGCCATGCTCATCTTCTTCCACAAGCACTACAGCGGGCTGTCGCTCTTGGTGAGCATCCCCATCAAGCTGGCCATTCTGGGCAAGGCCCTGATGGCCCTCTCTTCGATGATGTTCCAGCGCGCCAAGCGGAGCCTCGGCTTTTTCGACCGTCCGCCGCGTCCCTGCGCCTTTCTCTTCATCGGCAGTGAGACCAGCTTGCTCGACTGCCGCCGCATAGCCAAGGACAATGGCCTGGAGGCCAAGTTTGTGGTGGGAACGGAGCAGACCCTCCCCGACGGCCACCACTCTGGGGGGCTAGAGCCAAAGGCCAACTGCTGCGTGGTGTACGACACCGACTCATACAGCTTCGCATCCATCTTCCACATCTTCGCAGCACATCCCAAGGCGGGAGTGGTGATGGGCACCTTCTCCAAGCAGTCGGCTGCGGTGATAACGATAGGAGGAGTGTACAAATGACCGGTAGGGCGCTGCCTGCAGTCAGGCTTCGAGCCATAGAGCCGGAGGACCTGGACTATCTCTACAAGATAGAGAACGACCGCCAGCTTTGGGGAGTGGGGGAGACCAACATGCCCTACTCGCGCTATGCCCTCCATGAGTATGTGGCCAGCTGCCCCACCGACATCTATGCCGACAGGCAGCTGCGGCTGATGGTAGACACGGAGGAGGGCGAGACCATCGGCATTGCCGACTTGATGAACTTCGATCCCCGCCACCTGAGGGCGGAGATAGGCATCGTGGTGGACAGGCCCCACCGCGGAAAGGGCTACGCCCAGGCCGCCCTTGCCCAGCTGATGGCTTACGCCTCCAGCGTAATCCACCTGCACCAGGTCTATTCCATTGTGGGCGTCGACAACGAGGACTCCCTGCGCCTGTTCCATCGCATTGGTTTTGAGTGCCATGGCGAGTTGAGGGACTGGCTGTTTGACGGCTGCGACTATCACGACGCCGTGCTGTTCCAAAAAAAAATAGAAAAAAAACGTGATAACTTTTGGCGGAACAAGAAATAAATAGTACCTTTGCACTCGCAAAAAGAAAATAAGCCAATCGGTGCGTTAGTTCAGTTGGTTAGAATGCCTGCCTGTCACGCAGGAGGTCACGAGTTCGAATCTCGTACGCACCGCCAACTTTCCGACCTTTTGGTGCGTTAGTTCAGTTGGTTAGAATGCCTGCCTGTCACGCAGGAGGTCACGAGTTCGAATCTCGTACGCACCGCCAATCCTCTCAGCTCTCCAGTTGGGAGGATTTTTTTGTCTTTGAGGGGGGCTTGGCTGTCGAACTTCAGACTGTAGTCTGACGCACGGGGCACGACGGGCGTACGCACGGGCTGCGACGTGCGGACGAATGCATAAACTGCGCACGGAAGACAGTGGGCATCGGGAATGCCTGATGTGGCGCGAGGGGAAAGAGAGTCCTCTCTTCGGGTTGGAACCCATACGAAGAGGAAGGGGCGGTGGCGCGCGGCGTTCCGCCAGGACGGCTTCCGCACCGGCCGCGGCCAAGCGAGGGAAGATTTTGCGGCTATTCGTGGAAAGGTTGGCAATAAATGGGATTTTTGTTCGTTAAATAAACTGATGAAAAATCGACACGACAACGACAACAACTATTCACACATATTAAAGTACACCGGCTTGTTTGGAGGTGTGCAGGGCTTGAGCGTGTTGGTGGGCATAGTGCGCAACAAGTTGGTCGCCATGATCCTCGGTCCTGGCGGCATGGGTCTGATGTCGCTTTTCACCTCCACCATCAAGCTCATTTCCGACTCCTCCAACTTCGGCATAGGCATGAGTGCTGTGAAGGACATATCGGCGCACTACGACGCCCAAGACTCCACCCAGATGAGCCATTCCATCGTGGTGATCCGCTCTTGGAGCCTGCTCACCGCCCTGCTGGGCATGGTGCTGTGCTGCGTGCTTGGCCCCCTGCTCAACATGTGGACCTTCACGTGGGGCAATCATACCATCCATTACATCCTGCTCTCGCCAGTGGTGGGCCTGATGGCCATCACGGGCGGGGAGATGGCCATCCTCAAAGGCACCCGGCGCCTAAGGCCCTTGGCCGAGATCTCGGTGATGAATGTCGTGGGCGCGCTCGTCACGAGTGTGCCCATCTATTATTTTTTCGGCCAGTCGGGCATCATCCCCTCCTTGGTGGTGATGGCCCTGCTGCAGATGGTTCTCACCGTGAGCTATTCCTACCGCATGTTCAAGCCCCGGTATTCGTTTTCGCGACGGCTGCTCGGTGATGGCTTCGGGATGATAAAGTTGGGCTTCGCCTTTGTCGTAGCCGGCATCCTCGGCAGCGGCGCGGAGTTTTTCATCCGCTCCTACCTCAACACGGCTAGCTCGCTTGATGTGGTGGGACTCTACAATGCCGGCTATATGATGACGATGACCTACGCCGGACTGGTGTTCTCGGCCATGGAGACCGACTATTTCCCTCGGCTGTCGTCGATAAAGGGCACCGGGGACGGGCTCAACAAGGCCGTTAACGAGCAGATGGAGGTGTCGCTCTTGGTCGTGGCTCCGCTGCTCGTGGCCTTCATCGTGTCGCAGCCCGTGCTGCTGCCCTTGCTCTACAGCGGCAAGTTCATCCCGGCCATGAAGATGATCCAAATCATGATTCTCGCCATGTACCTGCGTGCGGTGAAATTGCCCGTGGCCTATATACCGCTGGCCAAGGGCGACTCCAAGTCCTACCTGTTGATGGAGTCGCTCTACGATGTGGCCTTGGTAGGGCTGGTTGTTTTCTGCTTCCGCAACTGGGAACTCACCGGCACGGGAGTGGCCGTTCTCTTGGCCGCAATCTTCGACTTCTTCCTTCTATTTATATATATGGCCTGGCGCTATGGGTTTCGCCTCTCGGCCAACATCATCAGATACATGCTGCTCCAGCTGCCATTGGGACTGTTGGCTTTCGCGCTGACCTTCCAGGCGGAGGGCTGGCCCTATTGGGTGGAGGGAGCCCTGCTCTTCGTGGTCAGTCTGGGCATCACGCTCAGCATTCTGAGAAACAAGACCCACATCGTGGAGGATTTCCGAAACAAGATTCTAAAGAAATGACGAAAGTTTCTGTGCTGATAGCCATTTACAATGCGAGGAACACTCTGTACCAGTGCTTCGACTCGCTCTTGATGCAGACTTTTGACGACTGGGAGGCTATCTGCGTGGACGATGGGTCTACCGACGACTCCTGGAGGATGGTGCAGGAGTATGTCAAGGGCGACAGCCGCTTCAAGGGCATTAAGCTGATGAAGAACCACGGACAGGCCTATGCGCGCAATCAGGCCCTCTACCAGGCGCAGGGCGAATATGTGGCGTTTCTCGACAGCGACGATTGGCTCTCAAGCGACGCCCTCGAGAAAGTAGTGGATTGCTTCGATGCACACCCGTTGACAGATTGCGTGCTTTTCCATCTGAGATATGTCAGCGACAAGGGAGGAGTCCGACAGGAGTGGGACTATCCACAGAAGCCCCTTGAGGTGTTGAGCGGCAAGGAGGCTTTCCGGCTAAGCCTCGACTGGCGGATTCATGGAGTCTACGTGGTCAGGGCCGCTATCCAACGACAGTATCCCTACGACGACTCGTCGCGGTGGTTCAGCGACGACAATACAACCCGCCTGCACTACTACGCCTCGCGTGAGGTGCGAGAGTGCGAGGGCATCTACTATTATCGCCAGCATCCACACTCCGTGTCGCACGTCGTCGACGTGCATCGCTTCGACTATCTCTCGGCCAACGCCAACATGAGGAAAACACTGCTGGAAATGCATTCGCCCAAGGAGGTGGTGGACGAATATGAGAACTGCCGGTGGCTCAACGTGATAGACATGTACATGTTCCACTTCAAGCACCGTCTGGAGCTGTCAGAGGGCGACAGGCAGGCGGGGCTGGAGAAGATCATTCGGGCATGGAAGTCGATAGACACAAGCAGCCTGAGCTGGCGCAACCGACTGAAGCCGGGCTACTGGCCCCTGCGGTTCTCGTGGCATCTGTTCTGTATGCAGGAGGAAGTCTATTTCTCCTTGCGTAAATTGGCCGGAAGGCTTTAGCCCGCTCCTTGGACCAGGACGCTTCGGCTGTCGGCATGGCCCTTGGGGCAAGGATGAGGCCAGAGGGGAATGGAACTGCAACTAAAAATCTGTTGGCAGTCCTGTGGAAAAGGCACGCCAAGGCGATGCAATTTTACAATCTTGTCTGTTGTAACTGAAAAAAAATAATGAAAGGGCTTGTTGATAACATTTAATTTAGTAACTTTGCGGAAGAATGGCACGAAACAGCCCTGCCATTTTCGTTCTTGGAGATTATCCTCTTGTGCAAGGGGAATCCCGACAACGCTGACAGGGTTGCCGAGGCCGGCTGGCTGAGGGCACGCCGCGATGGCATGCACAATCGCCACAACAGTGGTCTATAACTCTTCTTCTGTTGTCAGAGTGGCGGCTTAGGCACGAGTTTTGACTTGATTTTACAATATACCATACGTTAGTAGAAAAAGAATTAAATTAAAATGGCGAAAATTCAAACAATAGGCGTATTGACGTCAGGAGGCGACGCTCCAGGAATGAATGCCGCAATCCGTGCGGTGACCCGAGCCGGCATATACAATGGCTTTAAGATCAAGGCCATCTACAGAGGCTACGACGGGCTGATAAACGGAGAAATCAGTGATTTCACTACAGAGAATGTGAGTGGCATCATCGGTACCGGCGGCACCATCCTGAAGACTGCCCGCTCGAAAGAGTTCATGACAGACGAGGGTAGGGAGAAAGCCTACCAGAACTTGGTGGACCACAACATCGACGCCCTCATCGTCATCGGAGGAAACGGGTCGCTCACAGGAGCGCGCGACTTCGCGGAGAAGTATGACCTCTGCTGCATCGGATTGCCTGGAACCATCGACAACGACCTCTATGGCACCGACAACACCATCGGATACGACACGACGCTGAACACCATCGTGGAGTGCGTGGACCGCATCCGCGACACGGCCCAGAGCCACGAGCGGATCTTCTTCGTGGAGGTGATGGGGCGCGATGCCGGCTTCCTGGCCCAAAACTCGGCCATCGCGAGCGGCGCTGAGGCTGCCATCATCCCTGAGGACTCCACCGATGTGGACCAGTTGGCCCAGTTCATGGAGCGCGGCATCCGCAAGTCGAAGCGAAGCTGCATCGTGATCGTGTCGGAGAGTCCCAAGTGCGGCGCCCTCTATTATGCCGACCGCGTGCGCAAGGAGTTCCCCCAGTATGATGTGCGCGTGTCCATCCTCGGCCACCTGCAGCGCGGCGGACGTCCATCGGCCCGCGACCGTATCTTGGCAAGCCGCACGGGTGTGGGGGCCATTGAGGCCATCAAGCAGGGACAGCGCAACATCATGGTGGGCGTGAGGAACAACGAGGTGGTCTACGTGCCACTGTCGGAAGCCATCCGCCAGGACAAGCCCTTCGACAGGAAGCTCATCCAGGTGCTTGACGAACTGAGTATCTAAAAAATCATTTATCTATAACACTAATAATTAATTGCTTATGTCACAGATTAACGGACACATCTCGCAGATCATCGGTCCTGTCATCGACGTTTACTTCGATACCAAGGGCGAGGATCCAGAGAAGGTGCTCCCTAAGATTTACGATGCCCTGCGGGTGGAGCGACCCGACGGCCGTAGTCTAATCATGGAGGTTGAGCAGCATATTGGAGAGGACACGGTTCGCTGTGTGGCCATGGACAATACCGACGGCCTGCAGCGCGGCCTGGAGGTCGTACAGACCGGTGGCCCCATCAAGATGCCAGCCGGTGAGCAAATCAAGGGGCGCATGATGAATGTCATCGGGCAACCCATCGATGGCATGAAGCCGCTCAGTATGGACGGCTCCTATCCCATCCACCGCGCAGCTCCCAAGTTTGACGAGCTCTCCACCCATAAGGAGATGCTGGCCACGGGTATCAAAGTGATAGACCTCTTGGAGCCTTACATGAAAGGTGGTAAGATTGGACTCTTCGGCGGTGCCGGTGTAGGAAAGACGGTGCTGATCATGGAGCTCATCAACAACATCGCCAAAGGACACGACGGCTATTCGGTGTTTGCCGGTGTGGGCGAGCGCACGCGTGAGGGCAACGACCTGATTCGCGATATGCTCGACTCGGGTGTCATCCGCTACGGCGAGAAGTTCCGCAAGGCCATGGACGAGGGCAAGTGGGACCTCTCGCTTGTCGACCCCGAAGAGCTGGCCAAGAGCCAGGCCACCCTCGTGTATGGCCAGATGAACGAGCCGCCGGGTGCACGCGCCTCCGTCGCCCTCTCGGGCCTGACCGTGGCCGAGGAGTTCCGCGACCATGGAGGCAAGAACGGCGAGCCTGCCGACATCATGTTCTTCATCGACAACATCTTCCGCTTCACCCAGGCTGGCTCAGAGGTCTCCGCCCTGTTGGGCCGTATGCCCTCCGCCGTGGGCTATCAGCCCACGTTGGCATCCGAGATGGGCGCCATGCAGGAGCGTATCACCTCCACCAAGCGTGGCTCCATTACCTCCGTGCAGGCTGTGTATGTGCCGGCCGACGACTTGACCGACCCCGCCCCGGCCACCACCTTCACCCACTTGGACGCCACGACGGAGCTCTCGCGCAAGATTGCCACGTTGGGTATCTATCCTGCCGTAGACCCCTTGGGCTCCACCTCGCGAATCCTCGACCCGCTGATTGTGGGCAAGGAACACTACGACTGCGCCCAGCGCGTGAAGCAGATTCTGCAGCGCTACAATGAGCTGCAGGACATCATCGCCATCCTCGGTATGGATGAGCTGAGCGATGAGGACAAGCTCACTGTGAATCGCGCCCGTCGTGTGCAGCGCTTCCTCTCCCAGCCGTTCACCGTGGCAGAGCAGTTCACGGGTGTCCCCGGCGTGATGGTCTCCATAGAAGACACCATCAAGGGCTTCAATGCCATTCTCGACGGCGAGGTGGACGACCTGCCCGAGCAGGCTTTCCTCAATGTCGGCACGATAGAGGACGCCAAGGCCAAGGCCGAGAAACTGATGGAGGCCACAAAGGCTTGATCCGTTCTTTAACTTAATCTTCATAACAAAGATTACTATGTTGAAACTTCGTATAGTCAGTCCGGAGAGAGTGGTCTTCAACGGTGAGGTGGAGAGCCTGAAGGTGCCGGGAATGCTCGGCGAGTTTGAGATTCTCAACAACCATGCACCCATCATCTCCTCGCTTGTCAGCGGAAACGTTACTTACACTTCCAAGGAAGGTGGCAACACTTTGGCTGTAAAAGGAGGCTTTGTCGAAGTGAAGAAGAACGAGGTGAGCCTTTGCGTGGAAGTGTAGGCACCGTGTAGTGGAGTGGCAATGCTGCAAATCAGTGGTTTAACCATATTCCTTACGGCCCTCTATTTCACCCTGTTGGGGGTGGCGTGGGTCAAGGGCTACGACATGGTGATGAAGCTCGATGCGAGCCGGCTGCCGATGTTCTATTTCGTGCTGACCACCATCCGCTTCATCCTCACCGCCACACTGGTGCTTATTTACGTATTGGTTTCCGACAACATGGCGTCAAGCCGTCAGTTCGTTGTCATGGTCATGGCCATGTACGCGACGATGATGGTGGTCACGCTGACGTTAAAACATTAGATGATAATGAAACATTTCAAACAACTGTTATGCATGGCCTTGCTCTTTTTGTTGGCCTTGCCCTTGGGCGCGACAGAGGGAAAGTCTGGCGATTTTGACCCAAGCTCCATAGTGCTGGGCCATATCAAGGACTCTTACGACTGGCATGTCACCGACATCGGCGACAAGGCCGTGGTCATCCATCTGCCCATCATCGTCAAGAGCTCCACTGGATGGCATGTGTTCAGCTCCTCCCAATTCGAAGAGGAGGCCGACGCCAAAGGCTACCGCCACGGCCCCTACGGTCTGGCCATAGCCAGTGCGGGCGACCATGCAGGCAAAATCGTAGAGCTGCAGTCTGATGGCAGCGAGGCGGTGCCGCTCGACATCTCCATAACGAAGACGGTCGCCGTGCTGTTCATCGATGCCATCCTGTTGCTGGTCTGCATCCTCATCCCCGCCCGCTGGGCTCGCCGCCACAAGGCAAGCGACGCGGCTCCGGGAGGATTCGTAGGCTTTATGGAGATGCTCATCACCTATGTGGAAGACAACATTGTCAAGCCTGGAGTGGGAGAGGGCTACGAGAAGTATTCTCCTTATCTCTTGACATGCTTCTTCTTCATCTTCACTTGCAATCTCATGGGCGTGGTGCCTTTCCCCCCGGGTGGGGGCAATGTCACAGGCAACATCACTGTCACGTTCTTCCTCGCTCTGTGCACGTTCATCATCACACAGTTCAGCGGCACGAGGCATTATTGGAAGGACATTTTCTGGCCTGATGTGCCCACATGGCTCAAGGCTCCTGTGCCGTTGATTCCTTTCATAGAGTTCATAGGAATCTTCACCAAGCCTTTCGCCCTGATGATTCGACTCTTCGCCAACATGATGGCAGGACACGCCATCGCCTTGGCCCTGACGTGCATCATCTTCCTCGTCGTCGCCAATGGCATGGTCATGATTGTTGGCATGTCGATAGTCCGCGTGGTGATGAGTGTGTTCATGATGTGCCTTGAACTATTGGTGTGCTTCATCCAATCCATGGTGTTCACCATGCTCTCCGCAACCTTCATCGGGCTGGCGCGGGCTAAAGGAGAATAAGCAACTAAAACAGAATAATCAAATAACAAATTAAAACTTTACTATTATGATTTCTTTAATGTTAGCAGGAAGTATCTCAGCTTTGGGCGCCGCAGTGGGCGCAGGTTTGGCAGTTATCGGCGCAGGTTACGGCATAGGCCGCATCGGTGGCAACGCTATGGACGCTATGGCCCGTCAGCCGGAAGTGATGAATAAACTTTTCACCAACATGATTGTGGCCGCCGCCCTGATTGAGGGTGTTGCCTTGTTCGCCGTGGTGGTAGCCTTCCTTTGCATGGGCAAATAATCCATTCCAGCATCATTCAAGTGGTTAACATCGCTGCGTATGGATTTATTAATGCCGAGCACAGGTCTTCTCTTTTGGATGACCCTCGTATTCCTCATTGTCTTGTTGATACTCTGGAAGTGGGGCTTCCCTGCTGTGACCAAGATGGTCAGGGACCGCAAGGAGTACATCGACGAAAGCTTGAGGAAAGCCCACGAGGCGTCGGAGAAGCTTGAGAACATTCAAAAGGAAGGTGAATCCATTCTGCAGGAAGCTCGTGAGAAACAGGCCGCCATCCTCAAGGAGGCTACCGACACTCGCGAGTCGATTGTGGCGAAAGCTCAAGACAAGGCCCAGGCCGAAGCTGACCGAATCATCTCCGAGGCTAAAGCGGAGATTGAGGTGGAGAAGCAGAACGCCATCCGCGACATTCGCGAACAAGTGGCTGAACTCAGCGTGAAAATCGCCGAGAAGATTGTGCGTCAGAAGCTTTCGACCGACGACAAGCAGATGGAACTCATCGACAAACTGCTGGATGAGGTTCAATCCGAAAACAAAGCTAAATAACAACGCTTATGGACTTAGGTGTAATATCGGTTCGATATGCTCGCGCTCTCCTCAAGAGTGCCCTGCTGCAGAAGATTGCGGACAACGTGTATGCTGACATGCAGAATCTATACAATAGTTATCTGCAGGTGTCCCAGCTGCGCCAGACTGTCGACAATCCCATGCTGCAGAAGGAACAGAAGCGGCATATTCTGGAGGTTGCCTGCGGAGAGGACGCCACACCACTGGTGAGGCGGTTCCTGCAGCTTGTTCTTGAAGATGACCGGGAGAGCACCCTGCAGTTCATGGCTGCTTCGTATATCACGCTTTATCGGAAGAACAAGAATATCATCCGTGGGAAGCTCATCACCGCTGTCCCCGTGTCCGCACAGACTGAAGACAAGATGCGTCAGATGGTGGAGGGCAAAACCAAAGGCTCTGTAGAGTTCAACACCGAGGTGGACCCCTCTATCATCGGTGGATTCATCCTTGAATATGATACCTACCGGCTTGATGCCAGCGTGAAGCACAAGCTCCAGTCGGTACTCTCACAGTTGAGAAAGTAGGGATGCCAAGGCATTCTCCTAATTAAATTAAAAAAACAATCATGTCAGATAAAATTAAACCAAGCGAGGTTTCTGAGGTTCTTTTGAAGGAACTTGAGGGCATCAACCAGGCCGAGCAATTCGACGAGGTGGGTACTGTACTCACCGTCGCCGACGGCGTGGCGCGTGTCTATGGACTGCGCAACGTGGAGGCGTCTGAACTTCTCGGGTTTGAGAATGGCACAATGGCCATTGTGATGAACTTGGAGGAGGACAACGTCGGATGCGTGCTCCTCGGGCCTACAGCTGGAATTAAGGAAGGGCAGAAGGTGAAGCGCACCCATCGCATCGCTTCCATTCGCGTCAACGACAACTTCCTCGGCCGCGTGGTCAATCCTCTCGGACAGGCCATCGACGGAAAGGGAGACATCGACCTGGCCGGAGCTTTCGAAATGCCATTGGATCGCAAGGCCCCTGGCGTAATATACCGCCAGCCCGTGAAGGAGCCTCTGCAGACAGGACTCAAGGCCGTCGACTCCATGATTCCCATCGGCCGCGGGCAGCGAGAGCTCATCATCGGCGACCGACAGACCGGTAAGACGGCCATCGCCGTAGACACCATCATCAACCAGAAGCATTTCTATGAGCAGGGTAAACCTGTATACTGCATCTATGTGGCCATTGGCCAGAAGGCCTCTACCGTGGCAGCCCTCGTGCAGACCCTAAAGGAGCATGGGGCCATGCCTTATACCATAGTGGTCAGTGCCACTGCCGCAGACCCTGCTGCCATGCAGTACTACGCCCCGTTCGCGGGAGCCGCTATCGGTGAGTATTTCCGCGACCGTGGTCTCTCGGCCCTTGTTGTCTACGACGACCTCTCCAAACAGGCTGTTGCCTATCGTGAGGTGTCGTTGATTCTGCGCCGACCATCCGGACGTGAGGCATATCCCGGCGACGTGTTCTATCTCCATTCCCGTCTTCTTGAGCGTGCGGCACGCATCAACGACCAGCAGGAAGTGGCCGAGAAGATGAACGACCTGCCCGCATGCATGAAGGGACACGTGAGGGGTGGCGGCTCGCTTACCGCTCTGCCTATCATCGAGACACAGGCAGGAGACGTGTCGGCCTATATCCCCACAAACGTGATTTCCATCACCGATGGCCAGATCTATTTGGAGACCGACCTTTTCAACCAGGGCTTCCGACCTGCCATCAATGTGGGTATCTCGGTGTCGCGTGTGGGTGGATCCGCACAGATTAAGAGTATGAAGAAAGTGGCCGGTACGCTGAAGATTGACATGGCTCAGTATCGCGAGTTGGAGGCTTTCTCCAAGTTCTCAAGTGATATGGATCCTGTAACCGCCATGACCCTTGATCGTGGACGCAAGAACAACCAGCTGCTCATCCAGCCCCAGTATAGTCCTATGCCTGTGGGAGAGCAGGTGGCCATCATCTTCTGTGGTGTTCGCGGATTGATGCACGAGGTTCCTGTAGAGCAGGTGCGCAAGTGCCAGGACCAGTTCCTTGAGCAGATGCGCATCAACCATCAGGATGTCATCGATACCCTTGCCGCCGGCAAGATCGACGACAACTGCACTAAGGTCATCACCGATGTCATGGCAAATGTCGCCGGACAGTTTAAAGCTTGATAGCCTATGCCTTCTCTAAAGGAAATCAAAACGAGAATCGCCAGCGTCAACAACACCCGTAAGATTACGAGTGCCATGAAGATGGTGGCCTCTTCCAAGCTGCATCATGCGCAGACGGCTATTCAGAACATGCTGCCCTATGAGAACATGCTTGAGCATATCCTCAAGAGTTTTCTTATCAGTGTGCCTGAAGTCCAGACCATCTACAATGTGGAGCGTCCAGTCCTGCGCCGTGTGGCTTTGGTGGTTTTCTCGTCCAACAGTTCTCTCTGCGGAGGATTCAACAGCAACGTCATCAAGAAAATGTTGCAGGCCATCGACGAATATCATTCGCAGGGAGTCAAAGATGTTGTCGTTTATCCCGTAGGCCGCAAGGTGGCTGAGAAGGTAAAGAAGTTGGGCATCCCGTTTGAAGGTCCGTTCCTCGAACTGGCCGACAAGCCAAATGCGCAAGGTTGCACTCAGATAGCCTCTGGGCTGATGGAAAAATATGCCAAGGGCGAGATTGATAGGGTGGAGCTGGTGTTCCATCATTTCAAGAGTGCCGGCTCGCAGATTCTGCTCCGCCGTACGCTCTTGCCCATAGACATCAACACTGAGCTTGGAGCCCTCAACGACCGCGACCTGAGTTCCAACATGGTGACTGCCAAGGCCCAGGAGTATCTGCGCAAGAAAGGTCAGGATGTGAGTGGGCGTGAGGTGCAGGGTCGCGTAATCAATGATGACTTCATTGTGGAGCCTGACTTGACAACCGTTCTGAGCTCACTCATCCCCAAGCTGCTCCACCTCATGGTCTATACGGCTTTGCTCGACAGCAATGCCTCAGAGCATGCCGCCCGGATGGTAGCCATGCAAACCGCAACCGACAACGCTGATGAGATACTCCGCGATTTGAACTTGCAGTACAACAAGAGTCGTCAGCAAGCCATTACAAGCGAGTTGCTGGATATTGTCGGCGGACAGGCAAGATAAAACACCAATGCACTTCTTATTATATAGGACAAAGCGTGGCTTTCTATGTAATTAGTGTTAAATTCATTAAGGCCTCTTCACTTTTCGATGGGTGAAGAGGCCTTTTTCGTATGGTTTTTAGTATCTTTGCAGCCGCTAAGACGAGTTCTTGGCATCAAATTCAAACCAATAAACAAATAAATTAAATGGCAACAAAAATCAGATTGCAACGCGGCGGTCGTAAAGGCTATGCTTTCTACAGCATCGTAATCGCCGACGTGAGAGCACCACGTGATGGTAAGTTTATCGAGAAGATTGGTACTTTCAATCCCAACACCAATCCTGCTACCACAGATTTGAATTTCGACCGTGCTCTCTACTGGGTAGAGACCGGCGCACAGCCAACCGACACTGTACGCAACATCCTCAAGAGCGAGGGCGTCTACTTGATGAAGCATCTCCGCGGAGGTGTGAAGAAGGGAGCTTTCGACGAGGAGACTTGCCAGAAGAAGTTCGATGCATGGAAGGCTGGAAAAGACCAGAAGCTCATCGCTGCCAAGGATGCCGTCTCGAAGGCACGCAAGGAGGCAGCCGCTAAGGAACTTGAGGCTGAGAAGAAGATCAATGAGGCCGTGGCCAAGAAAGTGGCCGACAAGAAGGCTGCTGAGGCTGCCGCAAAGGCTGAGGCCGAGGCTGCAAAGGCTGCTGCAGAGCAGCCCCAGGCTGAGGGTGATGCCGCAGAGGCTCCCGCAGAGGCTTAATCTCTACAGTTTTCATTCCAAACAGGAAACCGGAAGGAGTTGTCTTTCCGGTTTCTTTTTATATCTGGGGTAACACCCACTTCCAAAAGTTGCTTTCCAGCTGTCCCCCATTGTTGTCGAAAGCAACTCGTTGGAGGGGGGGGGAAGTCCCTCGGTTGTCAGATTTGTAAGCCAAGGGTAACAGGATTTGCAACTTTTTTGCTACCTTTGCGCCCATGAAGAAAATGGAGGCCTTTGTAGGTGGTTTTTTGTATTGGGTATTGCTTTCCTTGATACTCAAGGTGGGCTTTATGCTCTACAACCTTTCTGTTTACAGCTCCGTCGGGGGGATTGATTGGCTCAGCGTGTTGTGGCATGGATTGCCACTCGACTGCTCTTTGGCTGGCTATCTATCCATCATTCCTGGTTTGTCGCTGATGGTTGGTGTTTGGATGGGTAATGGAGGAGAGGTCTTCCGACGATTCTATTATTGGCTTGCCTCGTGGATAGTGGTTATCTTGAGTATGCTCAATGCCGTGCTCTACGGATATTGGCGGTTTCCTCTCGACACCACTCCTTTTTTCTATTTCTTCTCGTCACCCTCAGACGCCTTGGCCAGTGCGGGATGGAGGGAATACACCGTGTTGGCTGTTCTTGTAGCCTTGCTGGCGCTCTCTGCCTGGATGACGATGAGGCGAGGCAGACGTTGCAAGTCAGCCGACGCTACTCCGCATCGTATGTCTACAACTTTGGGATTGTGCGTCCTGATGGCCTTGCTCTTCATCCCAATTCGTGGTGGACTGACGGTCTCGACCATGAACACAGGAGAAGTCTATTACAGTGAGAATGAGGCTCTCAATCATGCAGCCGTGAATCCCGTGTTCTCTCTCATGGAGTCTGTTTCCAAACAGGAGGATTTCGGACGGCAGTACCGACTGATGGATGAGGCTCAGGCCTCTTCCATTTTCCAAGCGATGACCGCAACGGGTTCTGACTCCACGCAGAATATCCTCAGCCAAAGTCGTCCCGACGTGTACATTATCATTATGGAGAGCTTCTCCCGTCTTGTGATGGAGACCGGGGCTACGCCCTGTCTCAATCGTCTGGCCGACGAGGGGGTGTTCTTCGAGAACTTCTACGCCAACAGCTTCCGCACCGACCGTGGACTTGTGGCTGTGCTGAGTGGATTCCCAGGCCAGCCCACCATGAGCATCATGAAGTATCCCGCCAAGACACGCCATTTGCCCTCCATAGCAAGGTCGCTGCGCAAGGCAGGCTATTCTGCAGTGTATTATTATGGGGGCGACGCTGATTTCTGCAACCAGCGGTCGTATCTTGTCTCACAAGGTTACCAGCGAATTGTTGACGACAAAGAATTTCCCCTTAGATATAGGCTCAGTAAGTGGGGAGTACCCGACGGACCCGTATTTGGAAGAGTGGAGGAGGACGTGGAAAAAGGCAGCGACAAGTCACCTGCGCTGCGTGTCATTCAGACTTCCAGCTCCCATGAGCCCTTCGATGTTCCGGCGAGGCTCAATGCCAACAAACGTCTCAATGCCTTCGCATACGCCGACCAGCAGATAGGCCAGTTTGTCAGCTATCTCCGCCGCAGCGGCCGATGGCAGCGAAGCCTTGTAGTGCTTGTGGCCGACCATCTTGGCGCTTGGCCAGAGAATATCGACAACGGCCGTTTGGACCGTTTCCAGATTCCTCTTATCATCACGGGTGGTGCGGTCCGTTCGCCCCTCAAGTCTGCTGTCTACGGCAGTCAGCAGGACATTGCAGCAACTCTGCTTGGGCAGCTTGGCATCCGCCACGACGATTTCCTTTTCAGTAAGGATCTGCTCAATCCTGCGATTCCCCACTTTGCTTTCTTCACCTATCCCGATGCGTTTGGCATGGCCGATGCCGACAACCAGTTGATATACGACTTGAAGGCCAAGCGAATCCTGATAGACCAAGGACATCGGCGGGGAAAGAACTTTCTGAGCGGCAAGGCCTACCTTCAGAAGCTCTACGATGTTATCAGTCGGTTGTAATGCAGTTAGTGACAACGATGGAAATCAAGCCCATAGCCATATTCCACTCGCCTTTCTCCAGCAAGTTTGGCATTCCCAAACAGAGCGGAATAGTTGACACCCTTCAAGGCAGAATCGTGATGGAGCCCCAATGGCGAATGCCTGAGGCTCTTAAGGGACTTGAGGGCTTCGACTATCTATGGCTTGTATGGGGATTCTCCGCCAACAGCCATGCGCCGGCTTCCCCAATGGTGCGTCCGCCCCGTTTGGGAGGCAACGAGCGAGTGGGGGTGTTTGCCTCGCGCAGTCCTTTCCGCCCCAACCCTATCGGCCTTTCGTCCGTGAGATTGGAGGGCGTGGAGTGGGAGGGGAGTGAAGCCCCGGTCATACTAGTCAGAGGAGCGGATTTGATGGATGGGACACCCATCTACGACATCAAGCCCTATGTGGCATACGCCGACTCCCATCCCGATGCCCGCAGTGGCTTTGTCGACACCCATCAATGGCGAACTCTGCGGGTGGAGATTATGCCTGCCGTGGAGACCCTGTTGAGCCAGCAAGGTTTTCCGCACTTGCTTTTAGCCCAGCTGAGGGATGTTCTGGCACAAGACCCCCGTCCCCAATACCAGAAAGACCCTGACCGGGTATACGGCATGCCTTTCGCAGGTTTTGACATTCGTTTTCGGGTGTGTGGCGACCAGTTGACTGTCATCGATGCGGAGAAGATGTAGCTCTTTGTTCCCAACTCAAGAGCAGTATTCCGCCCCAGCCCTCATAAAAGATTATTTAACGTAAGAACCCTAATAAATGAGGATGGAATTGGGCGTTTTGGGTTAATTTTTAGTTAACGAACGCTAAAATGAGTTTCTCGGGTTTAATAAGTGTTTTGATTTTTGCTGCGCGTTCAATAAAAACGTAAATTTGAGTCATCAAACAAAAACGAACAGCCTATGCCCATACGCAATCTATGGTGTCGGTTGAAGAATGCGGTAGCTTCCTTCTCCAATTCGCTTTCCTATCTGCAGAAAGTGCTGCTGATAGGAGGGTGTGGCTTAGTGGCCGGAATGTTGCTCTATTTTGCCTATCTGCTGCGTATGCCTGACTATTTGGGCAACGCTCCAGAGGCTTGCGTCAACTGTCATGTGATGACTCCTTATTATGCAACTTGGATGCATTCATCCCATGCGCGGGACGCCACATGCAACGACTGCCACGTGCCGCACAACAATTTCGTGAACAAGTATTATTTCAAGGCCAAGGACGGCATGGGGCATGTGTACATGTTCCTCACCCGAAGCGAGCATCAGGCCATCACAGCCAAGGATGCCAGTGCGCAAGTCATCAGGGACAACTGCATACGCTGCCACAAGCAGCTCAACCAGGAGTTTGTGAAGACGGGACGTATCAGCTATATGGAGGCCAAGCGCGGCGAGGGGCATGCCTGTTGGGATTGCCATCGCAATGTGCCCCACGGTGGAATGAACTCTTTGGCCAGCACTCCCGGTGCGAGGGTTCCCCTGCCTCCATCGCCAGTCCCCGAATGGCTGCACGGCTTGATGAGTAAGAAGTGAAAAATGAAAACTAAAAACTAAGAAGATATGGCTAAACAATTGAAACGTTGGCAAGGATGGCTGTTGTTCTTCGGAATAATGGTTGTCGTGTTTGTGTTGGGAATGACCGTCTCCTCGCTTATGGAAAGGCGAGCTGAAGTGGCTACCATCTTCAACAACAGGAAGGTGAAGATGGACAGCATCGAAGTGGATAACCAGAAGTTCAAGGAGGACTTCCCCTTGGAATACGAAACCTGGGCTGAGACATCAGACACCACTTTCGAGAGTGAGTTCAACGGCAGTCAGAGAAAGGACGTGTTGGCTCAGAGGCCTGAAATGGCCGTGCTGTGGGCTGGGTATGCCTTCTCGTGGGACTACAACACGCCCCGTGGGCACAGGCATTCTCTTGAGGACATGCGTGAGATTCTCCGTACTGGCGCACCTGGCGTGACACCCGGCAAGGAGCCGCAGCCCGGCACATGCTGGACCTGTAAGGGACCTGATGTGCCAAGGCTGATGGCCGAGGTGGGGCCTGCCGCCTTCTATCAGGCCAAATGGTCGGATTGGGGCAACCAGGTGATGAATACGGTGGGATGCTCCGACTGCCACGACCCGAAGACCATGGACTTGCGTCCTGCGCGCTCTGCACTCTATGAGGCTTGGCAGCGTCGTGGAATGGACGTGAACAAGGCTTCCCATCAAGAGATGCGCTCCCTGGTCTGCGCGCAGTGCCATACGGAATACTATTTCCAGAAGGGCACCAATTACCTCACGTTCCCGCAGGACAGCGGCATGACCGTGGAGGCAATAGAAAAATACTACGACAAGATAGGCTTCTACGACTATATCCATGCCCTCAGTCGTACACCCATCCTCAAGGCGCAGCATCCTGGGTATGAGATCTCACAGATGGGAATCCACTATCAGCGCGGCGTGTCGTGCGCCGATTGCCACATGCCCTACATCACAAAAGGCGGCATCAAATATACTGACCACCACATCATGAGTCCTTTGGCTCATATCGACCGTACGTGCCAGACATGCCACCGTCAAGACGCCGAGACTTTGAAGAAGAATGTGTATGAGCGTCAGCGCAAGTGCAACGAGATTCGCGACCGTGTGGAAAAGGAACTTGCCGCAGCCCATATTGAGGCGAAGTTTGCATGGGACAAGGGTGCGACCGAGAGCGAGATGAAGCCTGTGTTGGCACTGCTTCGCAAGAGCCAGTGGCGTTGGGACTTTGCCGTAGCCTCCCATGGCGCCAGCTTCCATGCCCCGCAGGAGGTGACACGCATTCTCGGCCACAGCCTCGATTTCGCCCAGCAGGCACGTCTGCGCATAGCCAAGATTTTGGCTCGCCATGGCTTCACCGGCGATGTGCCTCTGCCCGACATTTCCACCAAGGCCAAGGCTCAGGCCTATTTGGGACTTAATATGCAACAAAAGAACAGCGACAAGCAGAAGTTCCTCAACACCGTTGTTCCTAACTGGGTGAGGCAAGCCAAGGCTGCCCACCGTGCTGTAGAGATGTAAGCGATGATGTGGAAACAGCCTTGGACGCTTAAAGAAGGATTTATGATAGGAGCAGGCCTCATCTTTGTGGGGCTGCTCCTTCAATTCTCTGCCGGTGGCATTGACTGGAGTGCTTTCTCTTATCCCGTCAATGCCATCTTGCTATGTTTGTTCGTCGTAGTCGCAGCTGTTCTTTTCCTGCTGCGTGGCAAGTCCTACGCCATCCGATTCCTCTCATCCTACGGTTCTGCCGTCGCCTGCCTTGTCTACGCCGTGGCCCTCACGGTGGTCATGGGGCTTACACGTCAGGTGCCGGCTGGAATGCCTTCGCAGGATGTCTTGGGTCTTACGCGGATGTTGGGCTTCTGGCCCTTCGTCTTGATCTACGTCTGGATGGCGCTCATTCTTTCCCAGGTGGTTCTGTTGAGCCTTAAGGGTTTGGCGTGGAAGCGTTTGCCCGTGTTCCTGTTCCATCTTGGTCTGTTGGTGGTGTTGCTCTGTGCCTCATTAGGAAGTGCTGACATGCAACGGCTGAAGATGACGGTTGGTAAGGACACTCCCGAGTGGAGGGCCTTGGACGATATGGGTAAGATCCACGAGCTGCCTGTCGCCATCCAGCTGTTGGACTTCAACATCGAGGAATATCCCTCGAAGCTGCTTCTCGTAGACAACGACTCCGGCTCGGTGGTCAGGACCGACAACTTGATGGGTTGGCGCGTCCAAATCCTGAAGAAGATGGAAGAGTCGGCTCCGATGATGGCTCGCGACACAACCTATTATATGACATGGCGCCAGCCTGGCAATGTTAGGGCATGGCTGGTGAGGGCCACGTCGCCCGATGGAAAAACCCTCAGGCAGGGATGGGTCACCTGTGGCAGCTACCGCTTTCCCATGCAGTTGCTCAAGGTCAATGCCCAGTACAGCATCGCCATGGCCGAGCCTGAGCCGATGCGCTATACCTCGCACGTGCAGATTCTCACCCAGTCGGGCAAGAACATCATCACCAGCATAGAAGTGAATCATCCCTTCTCTGTCGACGGTTGGAGGATTTACCAGTATTCCTACGATGAGAAGATGGGACGGTGGAGTGAGATAAGTGTTTTGGAGTTGGTTCGCGACCCATGGCTTCCCGTGGTCTACTTTGGCATTTTTCTGCTTGCCCTTGGAGCGGTGGGCTTTTTCTTCTCGTCGCCATGGAGAAGTGGCGGACAAGCTTCAGTTCAATCCTAATACCGAAACGACATGATTTGGAACTATTTTATCATATTCTCGCTTTTGGCTCTTGTGCTCTGGTCCTTAGGCTCATACGCCGCATGGAGGGGGCATGAGCGTCGTGCCGTGGTTCTCACTGTTGGAGGGCTTGTGGCTTTTCTTGCCTTCATCATCCTGCTGTGGGTGGAGCTTCAGCGTCCTCCGTTGCGCACGATGGGCGAGACGCGTATGTGGTATGCCTTCTTCCTTCCCATGGCGGGGCTTCTGGTCTATTCGCGCTGGCATTACAAATGGCTCTTGTCGTTCAGCACGCTGATGGCCTTGGTGTTCATTTGCATCAACCTTTTCAAGCCCGAGATTCACAGCAAGAGTCTGATGCCCGCGCTGCAGAGTCCATGGTTTGCCCCCCATGTCATCGTCTATATGTTTGCCTACGCCCTGTTCGGAGCAGCCACGATGATGGCCATCTATCTGCTGTTTTTCAAGAAGGGGCGCGGCGGCGAAGTGGAGATGTCGACAACGGACAATCTGGTCAGTGTCGGCTTCAGCTTCATGACGTTTGGAATCCTGATGGGAGCCTTATGGGCCAAGGAGGCCTGGGGACACTATTGGAGTTGGGATCCCAAGGAAACTTGGGCTGCCGCTTCCTGGTTCTCCTATCTTATATATATCCACTATCAGCGGATGCCGTCGTCGCGTTTCAAAGTTGCATTGTGGATTCTCATTGTCAACTTCATCCTCTTGCAGATGTGCTGGTGGGGAGTCAACTATCTTCCTTCGGCACAGGGAATGAGCATACATACTTATAGTATGGATTGAGTACGGAAGAGTTGGGAATTGGAAAGAGTTAGGAGTCACTGGAACGGGGATTCCCCGTTTCAGTGACTCCTAACTGATTGAATGTTTTTTAGGCTGGTCCTATAAATCAGGCTGATAGAATAAACTATAAAGTGCAGTAGTCGTTTCGGTCGTCTTCTGCATCTATCGGTCTCAAAAACGTCAAGTCTCATCGGTCGT